>Ga0099797_100688_pt1 | contig 20686 bp, 14 predicted proteins | sample Uncmet_Sort48C_1_FD_89871 | JGI IMG/M metagenome (GOLD analysis project Ga0099797, IMG submission 89871) | Marine eukaryotic communities from CALCOFI LINE 67, Pacific Ocean - C012_Sort48C_1 | ecosystem: Environmental > Aquatic > Marine > Oceanic | place: Pacific Ocean: Monterey Bay | collected...
GGTTTTTTTGAGGAGGGGACTTTTAGTGAGAGCTTCTAAATTATATAGGCTAATCTTTAGTATAAATATATCGTATACTAACCCTAATCATCTTCAGAATCTTCCTCAGAGTCTGATTCTTCTGATGTATCTGAATCTTCATCAAGACTTTCATCAGAGCATAAGTCTATTTCAGAATTCTCAGAACTGCTGTCGTCACTTTCTTCCGTTTCACGTCCAGCATAATTGACTTGTAACTCTGCCTCGTTCTCATTCACAACATAGCCCTCGTCAGTAAACCCCACTAGGATACCCTGCTTTTTCTCTTCTTCCCACAAAAGTTTTGCGAGCCTGCTCTTGTCTTTTTTTTCCACTGCATTTCTATTCTCAAAATGCTCCAATAATGCCCTCTTTTTATGAGCGCGCCAATATACGAGACGAGGATTGTCTACATTCTTCCAAATTTTACCTTGTTTTGATCGGGCAATTGAGAACCATTGCCGTATACGTGCACTTGACAACACATCCCCACGAACATTATTATCTAAGCCATGGAATACTAAGTGTTGTAATCCTGTACCAACAATACGAATATTTTCCATGGATTCAACTACCATATTTAGTGGCCGTCTCAATTGTTTGTCCTTCACACTGCGCATATACTCCCACTGAAGAAACTCCCGCTGGGTTGGAGTGGTGTGAAAAGTTTTCTGCTTAAGAACCTTCCGAAATAGGCCAATAGCATTACGTGGTTCTATATCATCATAGCCTTCAAGCATTGACTCTACTACATCGACTGGACCGGAAGTAGTTTCTTGGCGATGACCAAGGTACGTGCTACCCAATTCAAGGCACTTTGCTGGATCTTCCAGGATACGGATAACCCTTTCTGTCAAGGTTTCCTTCTTAAAGTCGCACCGGTGGTTATCAAACCAACGACGAGACGAGAATACCTTTTTGCATGCGCAGCCTTTATCATTTGTTTTTGTACATTTGAAAAGACCTACATCTTTAAACTTTAGATCCATTTCTTTCTTCTTATCTAAAATTGCTGCTGCCATAGCATTTGCTTTTGCAGTCTTTTTCTCTCTCTTCTTACGAGCGGAATCTTGATCAATTATTCTAGGCTCCAAAACTTTTTGGAGACCTTCACGGCCATCATATCGTATAAATTTTGGTGGCGGTCCTTACTTTTTCTGCATATGAAATTTTTGGATGTTCACTCTGGATCTTTTTGCATGCCTCACGAAATAAGGGAGATGAATATAATGCTTTAGCGTTGCCTCCTTTATTCTGACAGGCATGAGGGGCTGCAACCCCAGCCCCATATTCCTTTGTGTGCCTGTTCGCCTTTGCATACAAATTGTTTGATATATTGTGTTCTAAACCTTTAGACAGGTTTTCTCTAGTAACATTCTTTGTGCCAACAAATTGACTTAGAATTCTTTGTTTTTCAAGCGTATCCAAGCCAGAGGAACTACAAGAATCCACGGCCAATTTACGCTTCCCCTGTGAAACGCGGACAGAATCTTTTAACATATCCCTAGCAGTGTGGAAAATTTTTGAATCGAATAAAGGTGTCTCGCATTCTACCTTTGTTTTTTCACCTTCGGTAGAAGATGCTGCAAGGGAAGACACCGCAAGGGAAGACACCGCGTTTGCCTTTGCCCGTGTATAAGTATAATGCGCTGTCCACGGCCTTTTTTGGTCGGGGTTATGAATATTTCTCTTCTTTGCTTTTCTTTGACCAACTGGCCGTCGCTTTTTTCGCTTCTTCTTAATGGAAGTAGCTACTTTAGCCGCCTGTGTCTTTGTTGGTACCATTAGTACAACATTCTGTACCAAAGCTGGTTACAATGGCAATGAGCCAAAAAAGTCTGACGTTACGCCCGGCTAAACTACAGGGAGTTACGCCACGAAAATTGGCATGTCGTTTGCCAACTTGGTGCGTTATAGCGTAGTATATGTTTAGATATGTGGTGTTGTGTGTGAAAGGGTGTTTGAGGAGTGAGTGTGCGAGGGACGTGAGATCGAATGTTGGCGCAAAGCGGTGCCCTAGAAAATAAAAATAAACATCAATTCATGCCCTGCCAGACCTTAGATGCTATAGCGCAGGATACGACGATTTAGCCACTCTAAACAGCGTCGCCCAACTCCCAACTCTCTACGAGATCTAAGCGACAGACTTTTTGCTTTTTTCAAGCAATCCTCTCACGGGTTTGATAGGCGGGATTGGTCATTTTATACTTGTTAGAATATGAAAATTACATATTCTTAAAAAGGTCACTTTTTAGAAAAACCGGGTCTTAAATAAATAATAGCCAATATACTATTTATATCATAGTTATGCTTATTTTTTAAATATATTTTCGTGCATTCACTAAGAATGAGTTTCACATACGAAACACGGTAGTTGACCGACGTTAGAGTAATCGATCCATTTGCCTTCAAAAGTCCAGCATATTGCCATGCCATCTTCATCCCCACGATTATTGGGTTCGCCAGATACAAAATTAGTGTAGGTGCCCGTGTAACCACTGCTCCAAACATTAACACCTTCCGTTTGGTAATCGTTCAATCCAATCCAGCCACACAATTCCCATCCTCCCATACCGCTTATGGCTTTCGTGTGGCCGCAAGTCCTTTTTGTTAGCTCTAAAACCTCCGCATTCTCAAAAGAATTTTTTATTGTAGCCAAAATGCCTCCATTTGCTTTACAAGCTTTGTTAGCCTCCGACCAAGTTTTACTCACATCGTAAGCTGTAAATCGTCCTTGCGTATTCCCGTTGGCAAACTTGATCTGATGCTGACGTCGCCATGTTTCAAGGCGGTTTTCAACCATCGCTTTCGGTGACGCACGGCCTAAATCTTTAATGTCAGTATCAGAGCGGTATGTGCCACAGGTGTTTGCTGTCAATGACTTCGGGGGCTTGACGATATCCAATGTTTGAACCCCCCCCATACCTGGCATTAATACAAACGGTGGCGACACTCCATACACACGAAAGCCTAGTGAATTTGCTAAGGCACTGTAATGCCAATCAACCGCCATCGAACATGCAGCATGTGTCTTCTCAGTGTTGCATGGAAATGTTTCTAGTAGCCGCTGTGCTCCTTTTTGGGACACCGCATATGCACTTCCCGACATAAATGTTCTCACGGGAACTACAGAAAACTCCTTCCTGAAGGAAGAGTGCATAGTGTAATCATACAAACGTTCATCTCGAGGTGTAAATGGGATGGAAGCAATTTTTTTCGAGAACCCACCCTTTTCATTGCGATTGCATTCTTTCCAATGGCGGTTGTTACAATACCAGTTTAGTAACATAATGTCCCAGGTATCTTTTCGATGTTTTTCCAGTTGATCAAACGACCATATCAATTTTTCTCCAAAGTCTTCGCGAAGAACAACATCGTCTTCGAATAAAATCGAGATTCGATTGTCAGTAATTTCCGCCTGGTTTGTTGAGGACGGAGACGCACTCGCGAGGTCAGCTGTGACGCAATCAAAAATGTGCACGACCGCAGTTCGCCCAAGGATGTCTAATTCGTATAATGAAGAGATTTTACTGCTGTCCAAATTAAACTCTAACATGGTAGCTCCTCTCATACGCACTCGCCATGCTTCCATTAAGTGACTTGTAAATGTTCGTTCTCGGCCGGCAGCTATGACGCCCTTGTGTTGTTCCTGCCCATTTTGATCAACGAAGTAAATGTTCGCCTCTTTCTCATCTTTTAAGCGATTCCGAAATGTTAAATGTATTACGTCTCTAAAGCCCAGTATGCTCCTCAAATCTGGCGAGGGAGCATCACCGCAACTCATCTCTGCCTGAGCTGCTGTTAGCAAAAAATTCACATGGCCATAAAGGCATCCAACATGACCACGTTTCGTGGGATCAACTGTATGCAAAAATTTCTTCACTTGCGCTGGTAGCAGGTTGGCTTCGTCTACAGCAAATGCCATAGAGTCTACACCAGGGATACGCGATGCTCGAATGCCAAATTTACGTAGCTGTTTCTGGACGCAACCAAGTTTATCTGGCCGGCGGTCAAGATTGAGGACAAAAAAGCGAAATCGAGTATTGATTCTATTTGCCAAAGCTCGGTCGCAGCCATCACAAAAAACTTCCTGTGAATCATTTAGCAGCTTGTCGCTGGGCCCACCATTTGCAAGTAAAACATGTACCTTGTTCTGCAAGCTATGAATGACAGTGGTTTCGCTGGGCGTGGAAGAGGAAACATAAAAAAAATACCAGCACCACGCAGCATTTGTCCATACGCACAAAAAGGCAACGATATAGAGCCATAATTTCGTCATTTTACGCAAGGCTAGGTCGGGTTGAAGTACTAACTTCGTTTTACCAGAAGTACTTCACACCGACGTTATCTGCAAGGTCGACGCAAGCGCGTCAGCATGTATGTTGCCTTATGCAGGGGCATGTATGCAAAGTAATCACGCTGGACTTCCCTTTGAAGAGTAGAATAGTATTGCCGCATCTACGAGAAGAACAAAAGCTAAAAAAAGCTAAAGAGGTTTTTTTTGTCTGTGGGTGCATGAATATCGGCCACGTGCGCTGAATGGTGAATGGTGTGGTATAATATGGATAGGGTTATCCTGTAGTACTGAGTACTATGATGATTGATCATTAGAGTCATTCACGAGATCGTGAAGGAACCAGCTGTTCTTTAGGAGCGAACCACCTTTGTCGTGGAATTAGCCGAGGCCAGTTGTACTAGATCAGTTCGAAGGTGTCATTGATGAAATAATAAGGTTCCTCGCTTGGTATACACAGACAAATAAAGTCGCACTTTCATCTCGACAAGCACGGTGTACACCACCTCAACACCCCGTTCTCTATATTCGAATAGGGAGTATGGCACTAGGGGTTTTGCTAGAAGCCGCCCTGTTTCGGGTCGAGGGCATGGCGCAAGCTCAAACACCTGGCGCTATTGTTTACAAATTAAATGAAGGCGAAGCAACCAAAGTGTCTACAGCAATGGCCGTTATGATTTCGATGATTATTCTACACTTCTCAGTGACCATGTTTGACATCATCAATACAAACGTATTGTGCATTTGCATTCGAAAGCGGTGTTCAAGTAGGGCAGATTCACAAGCCGTGACCTGGGGTCAGACTGTGAATGAGCAAATGATAAGAGTAACAGACCAAACCTCGATGCTCTCCATCTTAATATTATTCTGTCGGTTGCGAGCATTGGTGGACCTCGAAGGGACACAGCCTCAGCGATGGGCAAAAAATTCAATGGTGTTTGCAGCTGTACTGTTGTACTTAGAAACTATGCTGGCAGCTGTCGTCAGTGTACATACAGGTGTCATTCTATGCAAACAAACGCTGGTGTCATTGCTGAAAGCGATTGTATTGGGGAATGTAATCACTATTATTATCAGCATACACAATTTGAGAAAAGGGCCAGCGGAATAACTATATCCCATAATCACTTGGAGGAGAATAACTCAAGATCATCCCGTAATCAAAGTATGCCATATCCTGATTTGGTCTCTGGGAGCGAGAGATATTGATTGAAATTACTTTTTTAATAGAACACTTTCTTTCTCTACCAATGAATGTTCTCGAGCACACCTCTACACCTCTACTGGTTGTTTTGCACCCATAAATTCCCATATCTCTTTTTTTGTGTCCCCAAGTCTCCCAAGACCAAAGATGATGTGCTGCCCAATTACAAAAAGACTACAGCGCACGAGTACTCATCAACGTCGACTCAGTACCGATGCGATTTGAAGTTCGGGTACATAATAAGTAATAAGTAACAGACACAGTTTAGTACAGGATACACTAATGTAGATTCTCTACCAATCAGAGCTTTCGCATTCTGTTCTTCTGTTTTGATGTTGACGATGTTGACGTAAAATCGTTAAAAATAATGGAGAACGAGCTTCTACCAACACTCCACACAATTGGAGGGCCAAACGAACGAACGCGACGGACGTGGAGGCATAGATGCGGGTGTTACCTGGTAGTCGAGATCGCATTCTACAGGGCACACTCTGTTTTACTGAAGACCAGTGGAGGCACAGGCTCAGCAGGGAGATGGCCCAACCATGGAAGTATAAAGGTCGCTGGCAGGTTACTCTTTCCCCCTCTAGTGGACTCGTCAAGGCAAAGGTATCCTGCATGTTCGTGTTCTTGGCTACGGTACCATCGCTTCTCCATGGCGCAGTCGGAGAGACAGTGACAATCAATGGTAACTTATACGCAGACACAGGCAAGTCTACATCTTCTTGCACTCGTCATGTAACTGTCGAGGGCGAAGGGGACTGTTATTACAGTTTGAAGCGCCTTGTAAGCGGCACTGGTGTTACTAACATGGACGCGCGTGGGCTGTTTACTAAAACAACAGGAGAAATTGTGAAGTACGAAAATGCCGACGGAGATGGTCGTTGGACGTTAACATCTGTGCCAAGAATTGGCATTGCAACCGCAAACTCGAGCAACACTGGACCGACTAGTCGCCTGCACGTTTCTGGCGAAATACGTGACGTTCGTGGTATGAATTTATATCCCGCTGATCAACGTTTAGTAAAAAACATCCGTGACATCGACAAGAAGGTATCGTACATGCGTACAAAGCAGATAAAGGTGCGTGATTTCGAATACCACCCTGCATATGAAGCAGCCATGGATATGCCTTCGGGAGGCACTGTCCGTAGTGTGTTGGCGCAAGAAATAGGGTCGGTGATACCGGAGGCTGTGCGGACTTTATCAGGTCAAGAATCTTTTGGTGCACCAGGTACTATGAATGGCCACGTAGAAGTCGATGCCGTCCAGCAAGTTGTGACCGACCGCGTGTTCTATGACTTACTAGCATCGTTCCAAGAACTTGCTACCAGGCACGAAGCCTTGCAAGCCCAAGTGAACGCTTTGACTTTGGAGCTTCGAACATTCAAAAACAACACGAGTGATAATTTCAATGCAGCAAAAACCGATCGATCAAATTTACGCAATATACTTAGCAAGGCACAATCGGACCAGTTGGCAGACGACACAGACTTGGAAGAGAAGATCGCCAAAGAGCGAAACGCTCGCATACAAAAAGACGATGCTATTGTCAAACAATTGGACTACGTGTCACAGGTTTTTTCGACTTACACAAACTATTAAAGGAAATCAGCACCACTACGAAACTGTTTCTAGAAAGTTGTTGTTTCAAACCGTCTCGGAAATTTACCGTGAACAATACTACGTTATATCATACTTCAAATTGATAGACATAAAACTAATATAATGACTGTAATTAGTAATTAATTAGCAAAAGAAGTGTTCGTCGCATACATAATTTCATAAATTGATAGACATATTACACTAGTAAGTTCTCAATCTAATTAATTACAACCATTATTAGTTTTATTTTTAGTATGATGATGACGCAAAATATACTTCCCTCTTCGTCATCTTGTTCGTTCTCTTAATATACGCGCTTCTGGGGGGGGAAAGACGCCTGCTCTTTCTCGTCAAGAGTGTGCTGATGAGTGGGTCGATAATCCAAGCGTGTCTTCCCTGTATCCGCATCCCAGTAACTCAGAGAGTGGTACATCCATCCGTCTCCATACGGGCCAACTTTGTCGGTCCCGCCTACATCAACACGATCCGGGAAATCTTCACGGGCATGTGCGCCACGAGATTCTTTACGTGCATTAGCAGAGTGCATTGTGCCCGTTGCGTTTGCCATTAAGTTCTGCAATTCAAGTGTTTCGATCAGGTCAGTATTCCAGATCAATGAGCGGTCTTCCAACTTCAAATCAAACAAGCCTTGCGCAATATCATCGATTTGCTTCGCACCCTCCTCAAGGATAGGGCCGTCACGGTACACAGCGGCATGGTCTTGCATACACTTCTGCATTTTCAATCGTAGGTCCGCGGTCTTAATGGAGCCATCGGCATAGCGAACTTTGTCCAGATTTTGCAAAGACTGCTCTCCCGCATTTTCTGGCAACGGTTGCTTCGCAGACCCAGGCTTGTCAAGCTCCGCTATGGTATTCGCACATGCACGACCGAATACGACTATGTCCAAAAGGGAGTTTGCGCCCAACCGATTTGCACCGTGGACACTTGCACATGCGGCTTCCCCGGCTGCATACAAACCATTGACTGTAGCATCTGGATTTTCTTTGGAGGGGCGAATGACCTGGCCCAAATGGTTGGTCGGAATACCACCCATATTGTAGTGAACCGTTGGTAGCACAGGGGCCGGCTCCCGACTCACGTCGCGCCCGGTGAAAACTTTCGTAGTTTCACTGATCCCAGGCAAACGCAAGGCTAGCAACTCCGGTGGCAAGTGGTCCAAATGCAAATGAATGTGATCCTTGTTTGGTCCACAGCCACGGCCTTCGCGAATTTCGATCGTCATGGCGCGGCTAACGACGTCTCTAGACGCCAAATCTTTCGCGCTGGGGGCGTACCGCTCCATGAAACGTTCTCCTTCAGAGTTCTTCAAGTATCCACCTTCGCCGCGACAACCCTCGGTAAGCAAGCAGCCAGCACCATACAAGCCAGTCGGGTGAAATTGTACGAACTCTGCATCTTCCAGCGGAATTCCCGCCCGCAAAGCCATTGCATTTCCATCACCAGTGCACGTGTGAGCACTCGTGGCACTGAAGTATGCCCGCCCGTATCCACCGGTGGCAAGGATAGTGTTATTGCAGGCAAAGCGGTGTAAGGAGCCGTCTTCCATATTGATAGCGATGACGCCCACACAGTCACCCTGCGAATTCATGATCAAGTCCAACGCAAAGTACTCGATGAAATAGGTCGTATCGAACGCTAAAGAGCGACCGTACAGTGTGTGTAAAAGCGCGTGTCCTGTACGGTCGGCTGCGCAGGCGCAACGGTACGCTTGCCCCCCCTTCCCGAAGTGTAGACTTTGGCCACCAAAAGCCCGTTGATATATTTTCCCGTCTTCGGTGCGACTGAAAGGTAGACCAAAACTTTCCAATTCCAATACGGCCGCCGGCGCTTCCTTGCACATGTAGTGAATGGCATCCTGGTCACCCAACCAATCTCCACCTTTCACACTGTCATACATGTGCCATCGCCAGTCGTCCTCGGTCATATTTCCTAGAGCAGCGTTGATGCCACCCTGGGCAGCGACAGTATGGGACCTAGTTGGAAACAATTTAGTGATACAGGCCGTCTTGAAGCCGTGCTCTGCTGCGCCCATAGCAGCTCGCAAGCCTGCGCCACCCGCACCTACAACGACGACATCATATTCGTGATCGATGATAGGATAACTAGCACCTCCAGATGCAAACCCACGTGCAAAGGTGGATTTGACAGACTTTGTAAAGGAACGGTTCAATACTTGGCGCAGCATTTTGAAGACTGAGTTCTCCAAGAATAGCACGTCCAACAAACTTAAATTTCGACAGAATGTGTGACAGGTTTAAGCCTCAATTCGAAAAGGTGAATTCTCCTGCACCGCCCACGCATGATGAGGTGAACATTCCTCCACGTCCGTCTCAACTACCGACCTTTTTAGTGTGACGTTGTTGCCACGTAAATAAATGATGGCGAATGCACGCGCCACACACAATTCGCATTCCCACAATCGCCTATGTAAAGTATGTATACAAAAAGAGAGACCAAGCACATCATTCAAAACTAATGTGTGGCGCTGTGGCGCTCCTCTCCTCACCATATACTAAAAAGTACAGTTTACTATGATACTAGACTACACCACCTACCCTCCCCACTCCCTGCGCCCTGCGAATGGTGGGGAAGTGTACACTTTGTGCGTGCGAGAATGCGTCGATATCCATCCACCTATCATATCAATGCTTGTAGTAAACAAACACTACGCTGTTCGAAGTTGATCGATGAGTAGAAGAAGGTCCATAGTAACAGCAGGGATATTGCAAACCAGTAGCAGATGAGCCGATAAAATGGTTGCTTGTAGTAAGCGAACACTAATCGTGTATTCTACGAAGTAAATTCGAACAAAAACGGCACTCCAGGAACTAACTACTGTACCTCGTACTGTTGTACACACAACTTGGTGAAGTGGAAAAAAGAATGCACTTCTACAATTAGGGAGGCTGTACTTATCTTCGCTTTTAACAAATAGGTAGCGAGTCAATCAATCAAACACGCAACGAAGAACCCAGACTAATCCTCGTACTCCCAATTGAGCTATTTATTCATCACGCTCGAATTATGCAAAAAGAAGAAAATGCAAAAAAATTAGTTTACATAATCACAACACCGTTTATTTATTTCATAAATGTCAAATGCAATGCGTTGTGCACGTACCTGCGCGGCCTGAAATATATCATGATTTGTGACGTGTATTCTTGATGCTCGGGTCAGCTACGCTCGAGTCAACTACCGTTGGCATTAATATTGGACAATAAATTAGCGTTTGTGAAACTCGATTGGATGACAACTCACAGAGCGGTTGCCATGAATGCACTAAACTTTGAGCTTCACATCGACTGTTTGTGTCGCGACCGATATTTGCGAAACAACAAACGCGGAGGACTGAAACATTTGCGTTGTTTCCCAGAGTGCCTCCCGTCAGGACACCATGCCAGTGGATTTTGCGGTCATCACGTCTCAGCATTTACCTGGTCAGATACGTTTCTCCCGGAGGACACGGTCGTGATTGCGCGCTTTTCAACTGCCGAAAATTCACTGCCAAACGAAAGTGCTTTGCCGCTCAATGTTGGCGTGGTGGTCGAGCGCTCAGACGTGTCCAACCGGTTGAGAACTCGAGAGGAGCCTATCCGTGAGTTTGTGGACGGCGTAAAAGTATCGGAGGTACGTGTAAGTGACAGTGGAAGAATCAAAACCCACTATAAGTTCACCCCACCTTCATGGCATTACGGCTGGAGGTCCAGTAAGCACACAAAAGATCAATTGCATAGAATGTACTTCTATTTGCTCGTGCCTGCCCCATCCGAGTCGAGGCGCCTCTTATGCGTTGCGAAGACGGAGACTACTAAATTTAAGCTGTCTAGCTCAAAGCGCGCGCGCGATGGGCAAGAACCTCAAAAACAGCATTTAGTCGTCACTCCTGAGGAAGCAGCAGCTAGCCTAGAAGAGCAGCATTCGAAGCCGGTTGTCAAACGACAACGTATTAGACCGTCGATAACTTCCTCGCAGTCTCAATCATGTCGACCACAAATGGGTGAATTGAGGTTGGAATTGGTAGATTACCCTTCCCCATTTGTCGGCGATGACGACGATATAGAATGGTCTAAGTTGACATTGCCCAGTGATAGTGAACATGATGACGATGAATATGATTTTAGTGCTTCCACGGAAAGATCGGAGTCGAAACGAGATGAGGTAACAATTCTGGAAGATCTGAGTTGTCGGATTCCTGATCCCCTAAACTCACAGGAGGATGATGCTTTGCTCGAGTTCTTAGGTTGGCCAAGTAAGACAAAGATGGAGGCCGTTGGCACTCAACTACTTGCTAAAACATCCGTAGAGCCTGGAGGCATGATGAATAGACCTTCCACTCGATATTTTGGTTAATTCCACACTCGTAGTTGTTTATAGGTATTTCGTATGAATTTAAGAATAGCTATCATCAAAATGTGATGCTTGTCTGTTTTTGCATACAGGTACTCGTACTCGTACGAGTATTATTATTCTCTCTACTCTCTACCACACGTACATACGTACATGCATATCTACCGTATCTATCTATCTATCTATCTATCTATCTATCTATCTATCTATCTATCTATCTATCTATCTATCTATCTATCTATCTATCTATCTATCTATCTATCCCTCCACCCTCCAGCCTCCAGCCCTCCAGTCAGCCAGTCAGTGGGTCAGTGACGACGCGTGGCTTGCTTGGTCAATCAATACGTAGAAGTCAGTATCAGAGTTTAATAACGCTAATGCTATCTGTAGAAAAACAGAAAAACAGTACCACAAAAGTGAACAAAAAAATTCTGGTGAGTCAATTATGGACAATCAGTACTCCACGATCTGACGATGCAGACAAACTCCCTGACACACTAAGACGGCGTCCACTCAGACTGCAACATATATCTACTTTGCCGGGGCCTTGGTTTCTGGGATAGTGAAGAACCTGGCGTATTCGGGTATTATTTTTAGCACCCCTGCTCTCACGTATTCCTACAAGAGGCATGTCTTTGGGTTTGAAGGTCTTGTACCGTTTGAGCGTTGTGTGGGCTGCGTTTCTTATTGCTCATCCTTTTGCAGTACACGGACGACCTCTGGTCCGGAACGTGAAGACAGACAGAGAGTTTCAACGGCTGATTCAACACCACAAAGAGAAGACGGGGCTACCTGTTATTGTTGATTACTACTCAGATGGATGCGGCCCGTGCAGACAAATTGCGCCTCACTATAAGCGCCTTGCAAAGCAATACAAGGGTAAAGCCGTGTTTGCGAAGGTGGATGTAAACTACAACCGCGAGACTTCAGGGCGACAACAAATTCGATCTATGCCAACGTTTCAATTTTATCTTCTAGGGAAGAAGAGAAATCAATTTTCTGGCGCCGACTTGAACGGAATCCAGCGCATGACACATCAATTGTCTCAGGAGGCGGAAAAATATGACGTGCAGCTTACCGACGAAAACTTGAGAGCATATTATCAGTCTTTAGACGACTTCAAAGACGCTGACGAGGCAAAACTCCAGATGCAAGTGAACAAGGTATTAAAAAAAGCCGGGTCTGGAGGCCCTGGTCACTACCGTATATTGAAGGCTTTGAAGAAAAAGTACAATAATGACGGTCCTGCAACGGTCAAATGGAGTGAGAACATGGGCGCCAAAGATGCGAAGAAAAAGGACGAGCCGAAAAAAGGTAACAAAAACGCCCCGCTGACACCCAATCTTCATTTGGCATCGATGGACGATCTTTTGGAAGAAATTGAGAAGCGAAAAGAAAAGGAGGATGAAGAGAAGGAAGAAGAAGATGAAGACGTAAGTACGACATTCAACGTGAATAAGTTCAACGCGGACTCGTTAGACGTGCCTGAGCGTGTCGTGATTATCGGTGGTGGACCGGCTGGGTTGAGCGCAGCGATTTACTCTGCCAGAGCAGGATTACGGCCTGTCATTGCAGCCCCATTGGAAGGGGGTCAGCTGCAAGGGAAAGGTGTACTTGTTGAGAATTACCCAGCCGTGTCTGGTGTCACTGGTCCCGTGATTGTGCAGGATATGCGCAAACAAGCATCAGAATTTGGCGCTCTTTTTTTGGAGGATTTGGTGACGGCCGTAGATTTGAGCACCCGACCATTTACCATTGTAGCAAACAACACAGGTAGATTAAAAGTTCACACTATTATTATGGCCACAGGGGCCGACAGTCGGTGGTTAGGTGTACCCGGTGAATATGATTACAGAGGCGGCGGTGTTAGTTCTTGCGCAACATGCGATGGTTTCCTGTTTCGTGATCAGCACGTTGTCGTCATCGGTGGTGGTGACACGGCGATGGAAGATGCGTTAGTTCTGGCAAGAACGAGTTCTAGAGTTACAGTGATTCATCGTCGGGGTAGTTTTCGTGCAAGCCATGTATTAGCGCAAAGGGTTCTTCAACACGGAACAATTGATGTTTTGTGGAATTCGACTGTGGAAGAATTTCGAGGAAAAGTTAACGATCAAGGTGAAAAAATGCTGACTCACGTGCATGTAAAGAATTCTGTTACTGGGGTAATTCAGGAAATTGAATGCACAGGCGCTTTTGTTGCGATCGGACATGACCCAAATACAAAGATATTGAATGGTCAAGGGGTTGAAATGGATGTAAATGGATACATCAAGACGTTCGAGGGATCTACAAAAACTTCTGTTCCAGGTTTTTTTGCTGCTGGAGATGTCGCCGACAGGGTATACAGACAAGCAATAACTAGCGCTGGCTCAGGAGCTATGGGCGCATTAGATGCAGAACGATATCTTTCTGAGCTTGGTATTCAAGACGAGCGCGAAAGTTTGATTGATGACATCATGGCTGAATTAATGGAAGATTTTGAAGTGGGCGCTAAAATTGGAGGGGTTACAACTGAATAAAGTGATGATGACATTTACGTATCTTACATGTCAGTTTTTACATTTTACACAAAATATAATATTTATTTTTATATTGGAGTCAATTTACTCCTGACCCTGATATCATTTTAAATACAACCATTCATTCATTCATTCATTCATTTATTATATTGGTTTTTATATATCGTTTTCATCACAGGACGATTAATCAGGTTTTGAAACTTGTTTATTTAAAAGTAAATAACAGCCAATATTTTATTTATATATATATCGTTTTATATATGCATACGATTAATCAGGTTTTAAAACTTGTTTATTTAAAACTTGTTTATTTAAATAAATAATAGCCAATATACTATTTATATATATGCATATCAATCCATTCTTTGAATTATTCCCAGAAGAAGCATTTTCCTGACTTCCCAAAAGAACAATAAAAGTTTGAAAATGGATCGCGACAAATACCAAGGACATCAACACCATCCTTTAAGTCCAAAACACTGAGTAAATTCCCCGATTCGATATCGTATGAGTACAAGAACCCATTCGAAATGGCATGAATGGTTAATTCGAAGTGAGAGACAAAAACATTAGAAAACACAGGAGAATCTTCTTGTGAAACTTGTGGCAAAGAGTACTGCTGAACAATTTCCCCTTCGAAGTCAATTAACTCAATTGTGCTTGATTTCCGACAAACAATCAATCCCTTCCGTTTCCGTTTCATAATTTCGATTTGAACCACGCTGGCATTGATCTTTGCAGAATTCCCCTGACCAAGTGTTGAAGTACAGGCACCCGACACGATATCCCAAGCTTTGACGCTTCCATCACTACTTCCTGAGAACAATTTTAATCCATCTTCACTAAATGTAACGGTGTTGACGAAGCCACGATGACCTCTGAACTCATTTATCATTTTGTTCGATTTTAAACCCCATAATCGTATAGATTGATCCAACGAACAAGTTACTACTTGACTACTGTCTGAAGAAAACTTTAACGAGGCGATCCCCATGGAGTGCGCTGATTTGAATACTGCCTGAGTCGCACCATTCTTTATATTCCATATTCGCAACGATCCATCAAACCCACCAGTCGCTAACAAAGTAGAATCACGGTTACCTGCCATCGATTGGATGGGAGAAGAAGGTTGGAACATAAACCTTTGTTCATTTTGATAGGGCAAGTCTTCGGCGTGTTTGAAAGTGTTTGTATCAAATACTTCGATCATTCCATCATACCCCCCTGCACAAAATCGTCGCGAACCATCCAGCAAAAACATAGCTGCACAAGGATATGCAGATTTGCCAAGTTTAATTTTACCTACCTTTCGCTTTGGTGGCTTCTCTTCAACATACTGTTCTCGCGCGACAGTTCGGTCACAAAATAAGTCAATCTGTCGATTGAGAGGAAGGTGCCCCAAGTACTGCTTGTGCTTGAGCGATGCTCCAATTATGGCCAAGAGCCGTGAAGAGGGAACTACTTTCAGGCCGGCCGCTATTTTGTCTGCCAACTCCTCTCTACGGCACTGTTTTAGCGTGTCGGACCTAGTTGAATACTGCTGTGGGTCGTCAAGCTTAAATGCTCTTTGCTCGTCAAAGTTAGAAGCAATTGCCTCAAGCTTGCGGTATTTTTTTGGATTTTTTGCGCGAATTTGGTCCAGATCTTCACAGTTTCTCACAAAAGCTAGTGCCTCTGTGCCAAGATCTTCCTGAGCGAGCTCACCCACAATCTGTAAAAATACTTCAAATAAAATGTCTCCATCTAGACTGTAAACCTGCAAACTTTTTAATAGTAAATCCCACTTCCCCTCTTTTACAGTTTGAATGATCCCAGCAATTACTTCTCGGCTACCACCCGGGAGACGTACATTTGTCTCCTTGATCAACGCCAATAACGCGTCTTGAAGGCCGTTTTCAAGTAGATATTGTTCGATGCACAGAAGCACGTCTTTCGAATCCACAGACATTCGTTTGTGGGTACTGCCACCGGAAGATTCCATCGCGGTAGAAGTTCGCCTCGAATGCCAGTGAAACGATTTGCCGAAAGCTATTCTGGCGGCTACTCCGACCTTGTCCTTCCATAAATGGCAGAGGTGTGAGTGCTTCCAGTCCTCGGTCCTCGAATCCTCGATGAATCAAATAGTATTTCGTACAATGAAGTAGATTCTACTAATGATTTTAATACCGTATGATGTAACGATGTTAATTTTGGGTTAGGGTTAGGGTTACCCCAAGACGGTCTCAAAAGTTTTGCAAAAAAACAAATAAGCAGATCCCAAGATCCCAAGGCGAACAGAAGACGGAGGAAATACTGGTTTTGGGAAGCACTGGATGGATATCATGGTGATATAAAGATTCCTCATACTACAACACGAGTTGATGTGGGGTGTTCGGTGTGAGATTACGTTCTGGAAAGACTATAAGAATGAGATTAATTTCTCGTTTCATTTTAACAACTTGTTGAGTGTGATTTATACGATTATCATAATTCTTATGGGCTATGGACTTGATAACAAAATAACAGAAAATGCTTACCTTACTTACTGGTATCTAATTTTAAAAATCTTCTTCTAACTACTACTACTACTAACGAAGTAGAAAGTGCCATATATCCATCACTGGTTAGGGCAAGGGAGTCCATATCTCCCCCTGACGAAGTCTCGAAAGATATGATATGAAAAATAGTATGATTTTAAATTTGATGAACATCTCAGCAACTCATCAATCAAACAATCATCTTTACTTGAATTGCCGACGAAGTATAATATATATGCGACACCATTTCCCCTAATATTATTTATTATGATCTGATTCTCTTGTTACAGGCCGTTGAACCCGTGGAAAATAAGGTGCCGCCGTGGGCCCATGAGTCTGCGCGATGTGCTGTTCTTCTTCGTCCGGAAATATCCGCAATTTCCTCTGCCTGTGTTTGCGCAGTCGGTTTTTGGGCAGCATGCCATTCACAGCTCTGCGCAAGACTTCTTCCGGCTTCTTGTCCATCGTAGTTTTTATGTTTTCTTCCTTTAATCCACCTACGTAACCTGTGTGCCAACGATACAACTTTTGGTCCATTTTCTTTCCCGTCATATCAATGTGTCGGGCGTTGACTACAACGACATTGTCTCCGCTGTCAATATGCGGCAAATACGTCGGTTTGTGCTTTCCCATAAGCACACGTGATATGTCCACTGCTAGCCGACCTACAACTTGCCCCTTTGCATCAATCTTATGCCATTTTGGAGGTGCTACAACACGATTTGCTATTCGCCGCCCAGCGTTCTTGACTCCCGAAAACGCAACACTCATTACCAAGTGGAAAGTGTATTGGGCTCGCGATAACGACAAAGCGACAAAAAAAAGCACCGTCAGCTGAACGTGATCTTTAAATTCTCTTCAACGTTACGCACTTTACAGCTCGGTGCCCACAGTCCCGAGCCGCATCAAGTGATAGTGTAACTGTTTGCTTCCATTGTGTGATTGGAATTCCTTCGTACAGATAGATGTCTGAGATGCAGAATGCAGAATGCAGAACCTATTTGTCGTCCATCCGTTCATCGACCACGATAATGATGATCATGCTGTGTTCAAGCATCCTTATGTTCGAGAAAAGTACGACATGTACCCTATCGTTTTTTGTAGTCATGTTATTCTACTTTGATAATATGATAATATAGTACTGTAATATATTTATCCACACTAGTGGCATACGTACAGAAGCCTTGGGAAAAATTGAAACAATAATCATAGAGTGTTGTCAATGCTTACTTTTACCCGACCAATTAGGCTGCAACCCCCCCCGAGCCGCGTTTCGCTTACTACGGCCCTTGCTAGATTTGTAGGATTTTGTCTGGCTTTTTGATTGGCCCTGGCCAAGGATGCTAAAGTTCGTGGAGCCACCGGCACCGTATACACCGCCAATAAGGCCGCTTCCCCCTTCCAAGAATTATCGAAGTTGGAAAGAAGAAAAATATTAGGTGTCATGGGTAGAGCAAGATACAAGACTGGCGAATATATATGCAAAAAAGACGAAATAGGAAATGCAATGTACATCGTCTTGAGCGGACAAGTTGAAGTTTTGATTCCAGTTCCTGACGAGGCGGACAAAGTAGTATACACATACGGCGCGGGGGATTTTTTTGGCGAATTGGCTTTGGTAAACGAAGACTCGAAGCGAACAGCACATTGTCGCTGTCTGTGCGACGTTGAAGTGCTTTACTTGCACCGGCTTCATTTTAGCGGATATCCGACTTTGGCTAGAGCAGTTGGAATAAAAAACTTATTCATGAACTTCGGTAGTCGCAAGATAGACTCAGGGGAGCAGGGCGAGGACGGAGATGCACAAATCGAAGCACAAGAAGCGCGGAGAGAAGCTGCCGCCGAAGCTGTAGAGAACGACGAAGATTTAAATGAGGTTGGTTTTAGCGGAGGTCCAAAGCTCAGTATATTTGATGTCATTAATCAGAAACAAGGGAAAAAAAGAAAAAGACCCTCTTTGCTCAGAACTCTGATTCGGCAAAAGATTACAATCTCAGAAAGGTCTATGGCAAAAGACTTCTTCGAGATGATGCATGGCGAGCCAGATCGGTTGGACAACCTCCCAAAATTAAATGCGGCTGTAGATTGGCTTTCGACAAAAAATGGAACACGAAAAATTAATGCTTATGTCATCAAGGCATTGGTGACACCAGCCGACGAGAGGACAGATGAAGATGTTCATTTGTTGTATGAAATAACGCGAAATCAAAAGTTTTGGAATACACTTGCGCCAGATGCAACTGTTCAACAGCAAAAAGCGTTGTGTCGACACGGCATGAAGTATTTTAAACCGCATATCAATCGAGCGAACAAACATTTATATACACAGGGCGATGCCAGCAAAACGATGTTTGTGTGTTTATCGGGAAGTGTCTCGTTGAAAAGAACAGAAATGGCTCATCACCAGCGGCGAGTCAAAGAATTGGCAGTTGTGATCCCCGGCCATAGTTTTGGGGAGCTCGCTTTGATGGGTATGACCCAGCGCACAGAAAGTGCAATTTTGTTAGACCCAAGTGAGTTTATAGAAATTCATTTGGATGATTATTCGAAGCATTTGAAGAGTTCTGCAGGTTTGACCGTGGAAGAAAAATTTCAATTGTTAAAAAGATGCAGTGTTTTTGCATCTTGGGATCCATACAAGCTATTTCGACTATCGATCTATTTCGAAGCACAAGAATTTCCAGCTGGGAAGATAATTTATAGAGAAGGCTCGCGCTCAAAAGGTCTGTACATTATGCGATCCGGAGAGGTAGCATTTGTCGTAAAAACGGACATTGCAAATGATGGCACTGATGCTAAAGGTCAGGAAGATCGTTTCCTAGACACACCTACGAAAAGTAGCACGGCAAAGTTTTTGAAAAACAACACCGTGGTGTCAACAATTACAACAGGAGAATTTTTGGGCGAAAGCTTGGCATTACAAATTTTAGTGGCTAGTAATAAACGCTACCAGCACAGCATACCCTTAGAATTTAATGAACCTGTGACTGCCATCACTACTACACCGACAAAATTTTTAGTACTCGCCGAGCGATTCATAAAGAAGATACAAGGCAAAGCTGTAGATGTTATGCGGGAACAATGGGAAATGAAAAGCAAATGGCGCATAGATCAACAGATGAAAGCATCGAAAATGAAAGATAGTATTTCTTGTTCACTCGAGGCTCAGAAGAAAATCGCTCTAGCCGACGAGAAATTAAGTTTAGTCTTGCAACAGCAGGGGATTAGCAAAGGGGAATTATTGATCAATAACATGAGTGTAATTATAAAGCAGTACGATGTGACGGCATCAAAAATGGAAAAACTAGTTTTGGAAAAACAGCAGAAGGGTGAGACTCAGTCAAGTTTTGTTGCGCGCAGTGAAAGAAAGAAGAAGTTGTTAAACGCCCGCGAAGAAGTTTTTTCTATTGATCCTGTTGATATTGAGAAAGATACCCTAGAATTTCGTGAGCGCCGACGCGAAATGATTTTGCGAAGTCTCAAAGGTTCATCTGCCCAAAAAAATATGCGGAGGAAAAAATGTGTAGCATATGTGAAACCTCTTCCAGCGAGAAGAAGCATGCCCCCTTTAATCAAACCTCCAGAAAATGTTGATAAATATAAAGAATCCTGTAGCCCCATAACAATTTCGTCCTCAAAACTCCCTGAAATCACTCAACGCAAATTCGAGTTCTTTGGGGTTGATGGTCGTGACCGTGATATTGTTGGTACCTTGACTAGTGATCGAGATTATAGTAGTGTCATGATCGATGTTTTCGAATTACAGCATTCAGAAAAATGGGACAGAGAAAAACTGATGAAGGCTAGAGACCTTAGACTAAAGAAACATCGATCAGACCCGTCATTATCGAGGGCGACTCGTGCTGGCATTGCCCATTTGTGTAACAAAGCGTCTGACAATGTTGAGTGGATTGACAAGCGCTTGCGGAAAGGGAGCGAAGCAGTGAACTGTAACGTTCCATCATGGATTCCTTTAAATAAACTCGTCATGGATCGCTATAAAAATCAGATGGATAAATTATTAATGGCTGCGAAGGTGTCAACGGAACCGCCACCAGACGAGCACGAGATAAACGAGAGAGATTAAGACTATTAACCTAGTCACACGAAGTCATTTACATGGGATACTGCAGGGGGAAGCAAGGATTAAATTGATTTA
>Ga0099797_100689_pt1 | contig 20675 bp, 9 predicted proteins | sample Uncmet_Sort48C_1_FD_89871 | JGI IMG/M metagenome (GOLD analysis project Ga0099797, IMG submission 89871) | Marine eukaryotic communities from CALCOFI LINE 67, Pacific Ocean - C012_Sort48C_1 | ecosystem: Environmental > Aquatic > Marine > Oceanic | place: Pacific Ocean: Monterey Bay | collected...
TCTTTTTGATGCTTTTGGTGACACTGTGTTTGCGTTGCGATGGTGTTCGTGGAAGTGGTGGCGATGGTGTTCGTCGTGGAAGTGGTGGCGATGGTGGTCGGAGGACCTGTAGTGTTCGTGTTAGCATCTTGATTGAGAACTGTAGGATCAGATCCTGCTGCTGACTCTTTTACTTCTAGACTAGCACCAGATCCAGGTCCAGTAACAGGACTTCCAGCCCCATCGGGACTACGTGATCCTTCTGGCGTGTTTGATGCCTGACTGACTTCTTCAGGACTGCCAACTTCAGGAGTTCCTCCGGTACATCCGACTTTTTCAGTTCCTTTCTCGATCAGAATCTCGTCGATACGATCTTCAATGGTCAGCTGCGATTCCGCATTTGCAATCTGGGAATCCGGATTGGCGATCGCACTGCTGAAATTCTCGTCGTGTTCGTCATTTTCGTCGTTCTGCCCGTCGTCACCGCTTTGAGTCGTGTTCGTGCCGCTCTGTTCGTCGACGTCGTTTGTTTGTTTATTTCTACGCTCGTCGTGATTGTCTCGGTTTTCTGTGTTTTCACGATTCGATTGTTCTCTGTTCTCAGCACCGTCTTTCACTTCTTCATCCTGTGTGAGAGTTTCGTTTGGCAGGCATCCTTCCTTCGATTCTCTGATCGCACATCCTTCCTTCGATTCTCTCGCGGCGGAATTCGTTTCGGCATTTTTGTCACATTTTTCTCGGTTATCGAGGGTGTCACGACTAGCTCTTGCGGTGCTTTCATTTCTGCTCTCGTTTCTGTAGTTTTCGACACTTGCACATCCAGCGTCACTGGCTGCGGGTGATCCACTCACTGTAGCATTTAAGCCATTTCCATTCTTCCAACCCGCATTCAAACCGCCAAAATCTGCTCCTGGAAAGCCGTTTGGAATACCGTTTGTGTGAATAGTACCATTAACGGAGCCGTTGAGAGCACCATTAGCACCGTCTTTCCAAGCTGTGTTCATACCGTTTACAGGTCCCCCAAAACCCCCATCTGGCCTCCACCGGCTCCCCATGTGGTCAAACCTCGGAACCACATCACGACCAATCAGATTCATAGGAAGCAAATCGAAAAGATTTTTGATCAGTTGTTTTTGCTGAGACGTCTGTTGCTGTGTGGACGTGGTCGTGGAAGTCGTTGTCGTGTTTTGCTGATTTGTCGAAGTCGTATTTTGATTTTCTTTGCACGAGTCTTTGTTGGAGTTTCCATTCTTGTCGTCTTTCGATCCTTTCTGAGACACCACTGAGCCTCCAAAAGCAGATGTTTCCGGCTTCACCACCGGTTTCGCTGCTTCCGGCAACGCCACCCACGGGCCACAGATGGATGGATTCCTTCGAAACAAATCGCTGTAGGTGCTGAGAGCGGCTTCTGGTGAGAGAGCAAGTTCTAAATTATGGACAGCAGAATCTGCTAACATTGCGGCTCCATTCTGCTGGGAGAAATTATTTCCATTAAAAGTCGCACTTGAACTGCCATAATTGCTGCCGAAAGTATTACTATGCGGGCTTCTATTTCTCATGCCGTTATTCTGTTCTGACAGGTAATTTTTATCTCTCATATCAGAAAGAGAATTGGCATTATTTGAATAATTGTTCTCCGACATAAGATTCTTTCTCGACATAAGATTTTGCAGGTTCAAAGCGCTCCCTCTCACGCGTTCTCTCCACCTTTCATCCTCTTGCATCAGTTTTGCATATTCGAATTCCACGTCGGCAGTGGTTACTGGTTGCGGATCTTTTGTGGAGTTTTGTTGTTGTTTGGAATTGCGAGGATTCGTTGTTCCCGAGATATTGACAGTTCGTGACTGGCATGTAGCCTGGCATGCACTAGACGACTCAGAAGATTCTTTCTTTCCCGATTCCGATAGTTCTCCCTTTCCGGAGGATTCTTTCGTTTCTCCCTTCTCTGATTCCCCGTTCTTTCCAGAAGATTCTCCAGAGACTTTCGTTACCGTTTCTCCCGCCTTTGTTACCGATTCTCCCGCTTTTGTCACCATGACGTCCTCCATTTCCAGAAACTGCGACACTGTTTTTCCTTCGAGCAACGAATGAGACCTGCCCAACAACGCCAAAACCCCCATATTCGTTTCTTCGGGGTTGAAGTTCTTCGATTCGTTATCGTCTGAGTCCAACTTCTTCTCCGCAGTCTCCAACTTCTTCTCCGCAATCTCCGACTTCTTCTCCGCAGTCTCCGCCTCCGCAATCTCAGACTTCTTTTCAGACTCATTAGTAGGTTGACCACCGCTAACAGACTCCATGCTAGAAGAACAAGGTGACAGATTCATGATTGACCTCATCACCTGCATTTCATGGAGACTCTCAGGCATGTACAAGTCGTCTTCCTCTTCTTCATTCCATTCTCCCGAGTTGTGTCCCAGCGAATTCTGTCCCAGAGCGCCCTGCGAATTATGTCCCAGAGTGTTTTTCTCTTGAGCAAATGAATTGGACTTCTTCAGAACTCCCGGCATCCCCGTTCCGTTGGCGGCACCTATTCCATTAGCAACAACACTCGATGATGTCTTCGAAATTGAATTCGACTTCTTCTTCATTTCTCTTTTCCAATCCCGAAATCTTTTCACAGCTATGACCTGTCGAATACAAAGTTTGAGTCTGTCCATAATGATTTTGTCATTCCGAATGATATCATTACCCATTACGAGATTCAGAATTTCCGCAGGATTCAGCTCGACAGGAAAGAGACAGCGAAAATATGCGACCGTGGAATTTTCTCGGGATGTTGTTGCTGTTTGGTCTTTTGGCGTGGTGTCTTTCGAGGATGTTTGAGGAGTTGCTGTTGGGGGAGAGGCTGTTGTTTGGGGAGTTGCTGTTTGAGGAGTTGCTGTTTGGGGAGTTGCTGTTGGGGGAGATGCTGTTGCGGGAGATGCTGCTGTCGGACAGGACGTAGTTGGTGTAGTACTCGCTGTGGCGGGGGGGGTGGGATTCGGGACAGGGGGGCCACTTGGAGGTACAGGTGTCGCCGAAGTCAAAATAGACTTGGGGGCTGGCTCAAGTTTGGGGGTTGCCGCAACTGTTGTAGCAGATGACATTGCAGATAACGCTGGGGAAGCTGATTTTCCTGGTGAGATTTCTTGTGGTTTTCCTGACACAGTGACATTGTGAGACTCGCCGTCTGCACTATGAACCTGCTTGCCGTCTGCACTATGAGCCTGAGACTTGCCATCTGTACTATCGCCCTGCTTGCCATTTGCTGTGAAACCGCCATGCATTGTCGACTTTCCTGTTCCTCCATTTGTGTTCCCATAACTCGTCTCAACAACAGCATGATTAAAACCCGGCGCAGTAGACTTTCCAGAAGAGTTAACGACGCCTCCCTTTGACACCGGCTTACTATTGGGAGGAACGTTCGGCCCAGAAGTGGAATTCACACTTCCTTTCATCGTAGAAGATTCAGGTGCTGAAGAAACAGTTACTCCCTTTGTACTTGCTGCACTTGGCATAGCCGATCCTTTTGTTTTCAGCGAGAAATTGTTGTATGATGACCCTGCTGTTGACCCTGTTGCTGATCCTGTTGCTGGGCCTGTCGCTGCACTGTGACTGACAGGAGCCGCAGGAGGATCGAAACCTGGTGGTGGTGGACGGTACATTTTTGATGATCTCAGATCTGAGATATACGAGCTCAAGAGAAGAAATTTATAATCTGTCTTCTCGATACGAATGACGCAATGACTTTTTGAAAACGTCCGACTTCAACGATCAGAAACTTCGAAATTACTTCAACGATCTGCAACTTCTGACTTCAACGAAAGGATCTATCTCCGAACTGATAGTCACAACGTGAATGATGACTCAGGTATTAGACCAAAAATTGGGGCCACTGGATCAGACACAATGTGAGAATATACGGCTATCGAAGGATCACGAACGTAGAATCAGGCTAATCAGGCTGTTTGAAGTCTCACAAACTGAAACGGAAGATATCTACCTATCAGATGATCTGACTGAGAGAAAATCTGACTGAAAGATGAGAAACTTAGTAAGGTCAACAATAGTTGAGCTATCGCTGTCACAACAAACTGCTGTCTCAGAAACGAAATAATACCACTCTTGTAGACTAATTTTTTTTCAATGAAATTCACGAAGACCGATGGAAGATGCCAAATTTACATCTCTCTAGTCGACTCTACTTACCAAGAATGATAGTCGATGACTCGGAGACTGCTCAAAAATTGAAAATCGAAGGTAGTTGAATGTCACACGCTGGTCCGGACACTGATTCAACGAAGATTCGAGTCGAGAATCCGTAGCCACAGCGGTAATCAATTACCTGGAAGATTGTTGCTCACTTAAGCTATAAACGGTATCTGAAAATAACCTGGAGAAATCCTAGGTTATTCGTACCTGGAAAATAGGAATACCTGGAGTCGTGATACCAGCAAGGTAATACCAGCAAGGTAATACCAGCACGGTAATACCTGGAAGATGTCTTCAAAAAATTGAAAAAGTACCCTGCTAATGGCCTAACGAAAACCAACACTGAGGGATTTATGTTGAATGTTTTGAATGTCAGAATCTATCAGTTACAACAATGAACAATGAAATGAATCTTCTGAATCTAACCGAAGTGTTATCAATGATTGAATGAAACTTAAAAGTCGACCGCTTTGTAGATGACAATTGACAAAGCTGGAAGAAATGTTTTTATACTGGAAGAAAAGTTTTTTGAAAAGTTCACAGACTTAACAGTTACTGCTCAATGTAGAGTCTCAATGTAGAGTCTCGATCAGAAATAATAGTAGGTAGACAACCTGAGTCAATACTTACATGTCATCAATGTGGCCAATAATTCAATTGATCACATTCACGAATCACTTAGTGGACATGAGAATGAGGAGAGTTCTGATTCAAGAACTTTGTTACTTTACGAATAATAACGAACGGCGACTGAGTCGCTGTCCAGACTGTAGAAGACTTGAACTTCCTCTAAATTGACAATGATTGGCCAATAAACCGCAACGTAGTTGTTGCCATAAAAAACTTTCAGAAAATTTCAGTTATTGACTACCGATCGGCATGATCGGTGCTAATAACTTAGTTATTCAGAATCAATGCGAATAAAGAATCAATACGAATAATTTTAAGTCGAGCCTTCCAGTAACTCAATGCTGTCAAATGAGCCCTCCCTCCTCGCGGAATAGACGATGGTTTTATAGTTGAAACTGGCTGTCGATGATATATGACAGACTCGCGACTTCTCGACCCTCAACGAATTGAAATTCAAATTGAGCGAAATTTCGAGAGACTCGTCGGGGACTTATTTGAGTCAGACCACTACACAGGCGACTTCAGTATTGTTTTTTCTCTATGACGATGTACAGTATGGAAACGATGTATGGAATCTAGAACTTCGTGTCACTCATGAATGTCAATACTCAGATGAATGTCAATGATGGTGGTTAAACTCAATGAAGAAAAAAATTTCAATGATGTTCCCAATGGTACTTAGTACTTTTAAAGTAACTTTAGTTCTTTTCCTTCTGCTCAATGGAACTTTATCCAAAAGATAGAGTATCACACGAAATCCGATATAGAATATCGAAACCCGATATTCTGAATATCAGACTGCGCTGGATTATATGGCTCCACTGAATGCCAGAATGAACGAAACACCCGAGATCGAAGACCACAAAGTGTCCGTTGAAAAGATTGTCTCACTGATCCTTGAAAAATTTTCAGTCCTCGAATTTTCTTATACACCACTTGATGTCAATGAGCCAAACTTAGACTTTACAGTTTACTCGAGTCTTCTCGCTAACTGTACAGAAATTATAAATACCGTTTGACAGAGAAGAACTAGAACAAGCAGGATTAAACTGCTGCAGGTCGATTTGAAAATCTAAAGAGTCTCAGCTCGCTAGTATCCGAGGCGCAGTATAGTGTACAACCCTGCAGGAACCGTGAACGAGTCCGAGGCGTAGTAGTAACTATATGACCCTGCAGACAAGCTAGTAGGCGTGACTGAAATTTCTGATCGAGTGAAAATTATCAAAGAAATCAATCTTTCCGAACGTTGAGCAGATCCTCACTCTCTTGATGCACTCAAGGTGTTTTGTCTCTGATCTAAGTCGTCTTTTTACTTCTTTTCTTTGATTATACTTATTCTGTCTGACCTTTTGTAGTAAATGAAAACTTGCTTTCCAGGAATGATGTATGGATGAATGACAAATTTTAGTAATGAACTTCAAAAAGAAAAAAAGTCGCAGCAACAATGATAGTCTTGCTATTTGAATCAACGAACGAATTCAGCAACGGACTGATTCACATTGGCTGGCGTTACTTTTTTTCGGATTTTTTTTTAGAACTTAGTTAGAAGAACTGTGTTGTGAAACGTAGAGTAGTCTAGTAGACCTCAGAAAATTCAATGTTGAAACTTTGAAAAACTTTACGAAATTCGAATTTCTATCAGCAAAATCTTGTCTCCAATAATTATACTATCAAGAAGACCCAATGAACATTGCCAACCTCAGACCTCTCAATTGACAGAGATCGACAGATGTGATTCAATGAACCTCAAGAATAAGAATATTAAGAACTTGAAGGATGGATATACAAAGAGAAAAAAGTTACAAAAAAAGACTTGCTGTCAATGAAGTTCAGGACTCCGAATCTGGAGTGTCGGAGTAGTCGTGTAGTGTGGTAACTGTTACCGAACAGACCGAAAGAAAAGAAAACCAAAAGAGATGACCTGAGAATCAGAATGCGAATGAAAAAGACCGATAGAGAGATGACCGATTATCAAAAACTTAGAAATTATGACCGGGCCACCGGCGTTAACCTAGATTTGACCGTTAAGAGATGACTGAGAGACGCAGCCAAGACGCGGTCTGTTTTAGATTAACGTATCCTGTTATAATACCTTGAAAAATGAGACTTGAATGAGACTTTTAAGTCTTTTTGATGCTTTTGACCTTAAGTGAGACGATTCTGAATGAATGCTGAATGAATGCTTCCTAAACTAGTATAGAATGTTGACAGTGTCAGACACGCCTGAACAAATGAATTTTCTGAATTTGAGAATGAATCCTGGCCTTGAGACTTCGTAATGAATGATCAGAACAAATGAATTTGACTTACGAGGCTTCGAGTATAGACTCAGAAGACTCCCCGATCTGAACAGAAATGAACAATAAACTGATGATGCTTCTTGTACAACTCTCTTGCAGTGACGAGTATACAATAACCTGAACCAGAAGAGTGAAAAAATATCAGTCAGAAGAGTTACCTTAAAACTTAAAGTTTCTTGTCGACAAGCAACTTTCTGTCACAAGAAAAAAGGAGCACTAGAGCGGTCTGTTCTCTGTTCACAGTACTTACAGAGATTTTACACAGACTGACTCTAGCCTTGTTTTTAGCCTTGTTTTCTGTGTCAGACCAAGTTACACGCAGTGGAGATATCTTAAGATCTCTCTGTTTCTTGCTTTTTCTTGCAGAAAAAAATGTCTTGAGATTAGATCTCCTTGTCTTGAAGTCTTGAACAACAACCCTGGATGATTCGAAGCGTGATGATTTTTGGAAATTATTTTGGGATAATAGTGCGATGATTTTTGGAAATTATTTTTGGGATAAGGAATGTGATGGTGGATTTGTTTTTGGATGAGAAATGAAGTTGCGAAATGGTTTTTTTTTGGAAATGAAAAATGATTTTTTTTTGGATCAGAGAATGAGACAATGATGGTCTTCAATGATTATGAACATGCTTGCAAAATATGACTGACAGACGATGCAAAAGTCACGCAACTGAAAAAATATGATTGACATGCCAAAAAGAGTGCCGCAAAATATGACTGAGTTACGTGATGCTTGCAAAATATGTGACAGTTTGCAAAAAAAGAACTCTGATTGACACGCCTCGCAAAATCTGACTATTAGATTTTCAAATTAGAAATTTCTCTGCTCAATGCGTCTCGTAGGTGAGAGATCCAAACTTAATTGCTCTGCTCGTTCTGATTACTCTGCTCAAAACTTTCGGAACACCCCCTAATAACGTCCTCTATCATACAAGAGTCTTGCTTTTTTCTTTTTCAATTCGTTTCAATGATTTTCTCAAAAAAGTTCAGAATCCGGAAAATGGGGATCGTCATCATCTGATAATCAAATGGAAAGGCACAACTACATGCCTGCGGAAAATGGATTATAGCTTGAGATAGCTTGAAATAGCTTGAGCTGACTGCGAAAATTTTAAACGTATTTAGGTTATTCGCAGCTGCTCATCGCTTCTTTCTCTTTCTCGTTTTTTCTGAGCTAGTACATACTTGTTACTACCTTGCTTGTTACTAACTTGCTTTCGCTTGCTCTATTTTGAACCAAACTCCTTCAGAAGAAGATCTATGACCTCCCTCAAACGTCTCAAAAATTGACGTGATGACGTTATAACTTTGTTCCCATGAATGATATCTGATTCGCCTGGATGACAATCACATCAGCGGACTTGCAATCCACAACGAATCTCGTCCATGAGAGCTCAGCAATACCGTACGCCACCGGAATTTAGTTGCATATAGATCGTAATTTCTTCCGACACTCAGGCGTCGACTCGTAGTGAGTCATACCTCATTGTGACTCAGAAATGGAAAATTAGATTGTGCTCAATGTTACCACCAAAATAGATGGCAGAAGATTCAACTTCCAACTTCGATATACTTACTGCTTTACCTACCATCAGAATAGATGGCAATGATCGATTTACTGTAACTTTTCAGAATGCGAGAACAAACGAGAAGAGGAACGAGAATAGAAAATTTAATTTAGAAGGAAGCTTTCAAATTATACACATTTGAAAAAGACATGCTTTCAATTAGGCACCGATACTCGAGAGTCACTACTCTCGAATCGATGAAAAAAATTGAACGCAAGTACTCATTCTCATATTGACATAAGTTTTTCTTGTTTGTTATTTGTAAGCCTGCCAGACAAGCCTGGAGCGAATAGCCGTGTCAGAGATAATATCCGATGAAACAAATAGTATCCTTGACAATGATAACTCGCATCACACTCCAAGAATTCAATCCTCCCCTCCCCGAGATAATCGCTTTCCCCACGATAAACGCAGTGATCTACGATTGGAACTACAATGATTTGAGAAACTACAATGCTTGGAACTAACGTCTATGCTTAGTATCTGACTTCAGTTGGCAATGATGAGACCGTACGGAGAACTTTTGTACTCAGTGCGCTGCAGTTTTTCCCTTGAGACCAGGTAGCGCTATTTTCCGTCCGCATAACCACCTCCCCGCTCATCTATGCCAGGCTCTGAATCAAAGAAGCTTAGTAGATCCAATCTCAAAAGCTTTTTAAATTTTGCTCACCTGCTCAAATAAAATTCGCGATCAAATAATTTGCTCACTTGTTAACCTACCTACAAATGGATTCCCTCGTGTACTTATATACAGGATTCCGCTCAGTCCGTACTCAATATCCAATGTCTTTTTTGAGTCCTCGTTCTTTTAGTTTTGCAATGGCTTGCGACCCTGATGGGCCTTCAGGTTTTCTTCTCGCTCATCCGCATTCTCAGTACACCAATCAAGCTACTTTATCAATAAGACCCTTGCAATAATATCAAAAAGAAGACATGCGACCTGGAAAGCCGACCCAGCCACGATAGGGGGTCACCGGCTTCAAACAAGTCTCTTGTACGACATTCATTCTGAAAAAACAATCTATCAATCAGCATTATATCAGCAATGGAAATTCTATTTTGAGATCAAAAAATAAAAAATAATTACTTTGCAAAGGTTTCAATCATCATAGAGATTTTTTTTTTTGGTAACGATTTTTTTCTGTAAGTGCAAATTTTCAATCATCATACGGAGAAACAAAGTGCAAATTTTCAATCATCATAATTCAATCATCATAACTCAATCATAAATCAAGGGAACCCAGAACGAATCTCCACCCTCACACGCTACTCACGCTATGGAAAATAATAATGAACGCAATGAAAAGTGAGCCCACAACAGTGATAGATCAGCTGTGGTGAGCCTTTTTTTTCAAAGACACAATTGCGTATCAGAACTCGTTTTCAAAGAATCAAAATAGTAGCGTTTTGGAGTTCGTCCGTTTTCCCGGCGGCAAGTTCCCGCATTCTTCCTCTCGCTTGGTACTAACTCTAATTCGTAAAAAAACTTCTAAATCTCTTCGGTTCCTGCTTGTTGTTCATTTTACCAGAAAACTGCCCGTAAAACTGCTCATAAATCACTGTAAATCACGATAAATCACTGAAAATCACTAAAAATCACTTTAACTCGTCACTAGCTTTTGGTTGAAAATTGAAATTAGAATCACTTTTGAAATCAATAGAATTCTGTTGCCAAGTATATACGTGTTTTGAAATTTTCAATAGAGCTTTTTTCTAGAACTCGCTTTGAAACTCTTACTCTTCTTCATACTCTCTCTCCTTCTTTTTGTTCGTCTTCGCGTCTACCCCCAAACACTAAGAATTGATCCACTGTATAAAAATATTGGCGCCAGCGCTCACCAAAAAAATATTGGCGCCAGCGCTCCTACACTCCCCAATCGATTGCTGAATTCTCAATCGATTTTTTGAAAGAGAGGGATACTCTCTCTCAGGCCTCTCTCAGGCAGCAGGTTTTTTTTTTCTTCAATCCTCTTTCATTTCATTCTTGTTGCCCTTCGAGACTCATACTCTTCCAGCAAACAAATTTTCCCCCGAATCTACCGTCTTCCTCTCCCCCTCTTCTCTATTCTGATTGTCTCTACTATTCTGATTTTCATTTTCTCCATTCTCCAATGTACCCGCAAACAAACTATCTTTTTTCGCAATCTGCCCGGAATCGTCTGACTCTCCTCCTTTCCCCGACTGCACGTCCAGTATCCGTCCACCTCTCAGATGATATTCATCTACCACATCTTCACAGAATTCCCTTAACTGACCACCCGTAATATACCGATCCATCGTTTTTGTGGTTTGCAAACCTGTCAACACCAATGGTTCCACTACTTTCGATTGAAGGTTCACACCTGTGATTCTTCTACTTTGTAACGAATCAATTCCCTGGAATTTCTCTAGAAACCACTGTGCTATGCCGACGAGATTAAAAGTTTTGTCCGCGAAAATCAAACTGTCCATTGACATCGATAAAACAGCGCCGATAGATTCTTTCTGCGCCCACATCAATAGTTCTAAGACGGATGAAAGTGCGGAGACGACGAAGTTCTTCGATTTTTCAAGGCCAGAATATGCTGTTCCCGCAACAAAAACAGTTCCGTTATATACTCCGGAAGTGATTGCGCCAGCCGTCTTCGTCGTCGCCTGATATGTTGTGGAGACAGCAGAACTCGCGAGATTCAGACTCCCATTTACAATACCAAATGTTATGTTGAAGAACGCAATCCTAGCGTCATTGATAAGATCAAAAGCGGTGCGGAACATTTTCTTCACGAATTGGAGTGGTAATAATCCTTTGATTTTTTCAAACATCAAAATCTGCGCTACCGCGTTGTAAGCGGATTCGAATATCGAGGAAATGGCTTCCATGCGTTTTGAGAAAGCGGCTTTCATCTCCTCACTGAATATCCTATCCGAAAACGGAATCATCGCAAGTGTCATTTCGAGAACCCTATCCCTCGCAGAACCGAGCATCTTCAGCGCCTTCTTAATCGAGACCAAACTCTGCAAATATTTAGCGGTCGAAATCAACAATTTCGAAGTCAGATGATGTTTGGTCACTGTATCCTGCAGGAATTCGCCGACGCAGCCGATTTTTTTTCTGAGTAATTCAACCTGCTCAGATTCGAAAGCGATGTTATTCAGCGGATTGATCAGAGGATTGTTGTGCTGATTCCCTGTGCTAACTCGCAATGGATTCGCCCCCCCACCGCCTAGCGCCAAAGCCGCTCCCGTGCCGCCGCCTATCGTGTTCATTACCAAAAATGGGTGCTCTGTCAAATCTTGTAACGAGGAAAAACACGCCTCGTATTGTGATTTCAGACGCATCATATTTTGATCCGAGACGATTAATAATTCTTTCATGAAAGCCAGAATTTTGTCGCGACAGAGTTGGATGGAATAAATATAACGGTCACGGCCCTCTTCGAATCGCTGGAGATGGGAGGTCTGGATGCCTGTGTTGAATTTGATTAGAGAGTTGTGAATTGGATTCAAGATTGGAGAGGTCCGAGAAATGGATTCAAGATTGGAGAATTAATTGATTGGATTCAAGATTGGAGAGTTGAAATGGATTCGAGTGAATTACTCAAAATTGAAAATCAATTTGGATTGCAATTTGCTCAAATAAGGACTGCTCAACTATTTTAGATTTTTTCGAATGATTTCAAATTTCATTGAGATCGAGATTTCAATAGCTCAGAACGCCTTCTGAAAATGCAACCTCTTGAAAAAAGAGATACGCGCAAAAACTTTGATCTAGTTTTGAGAACACCACAACAAAAATTTCAACCAAAAACAAATCATCAAGCTTAAACCTATGCCATTCAACGAACTTAAAGCTATACCCATCATCCCCTTCTGAGTTCCGCCTATGGAGGTCACATCCCCCAACAGCATGGCATTTACAACAGAGGCTTGCTCTGGCGTCAAAGAACTACCACCTTCTCCAAGCTTACTCTGTGCATCCCTCTGCGCTGTTTTCAGCCTCTCCAATCCCACCCCATACATCGACACAACCTGTCTCTCGATATCATCTAGAGTATCCAGTGCTAGATATAAAGATTGGGACTTTAGCATTCTATCCTTCACCGCGTTCAAGAACTCCGTGCATATTTCTAACCGGTGCATCAGCTTTTTCTTCAGAGAATTCGTTAGTTGGGAAGATGAATCATGTGCGGATTCTAAGCTCGACATTAATGATTCTCGGACTTTTTCTTTCAATTTCGTGAGATTTTCGAAAGCCGCGTCGTGGAGTTTCTTCAAATTTTCGTACCCTGGAACGCGCTGTAACATAGCCGCAAAAATCTCGATACAGCGGTTGCAGATTGCAAGAAGAGAGTCGCGCGCGTCACAAGAGATCGAAAGAGACGTGTCTTTTACGGAAACCGAAAAATCTTTCAAGCTCTGCAAAGCTGTTTGCACAGTCAATCGATCCGACAGAGCGCGATACATGACACGGAGCATATCGTGAGTGGTGTTCACTCTTTGGAGGAGGAAATCGCGCAATGCAGGGGCTTCTTTATAGGTCGAAGAAATTTCCCATTTCAACTTCTGGGCTTGTGACAGGCCTTCATCGTAGAGATCGCGGAGCTTCTCGCGGGGGAATACTTGCGCAGCACCACCGGTTGTTAGATTCGTGCCACTTGCAGAAGTAGAGACTCCTCCGACTCCTGCAGGATTTTGTTGTTGTCCTGCAGTTACTCCTCCATTAGTTGTTCCATTAGTTGTTGCGAGAGTATCTGTAGTAGGGTCCATCATTAAAGCATTTGTTGTAGGATCCTGTGCTGTACCCCTACTCCCTCCTGCACCCGACGACAAGCTAATCCGTGACCCATTGGATTTTACCGCCGTTTGTAACTGTTTTAACGTCTGAATTAATTGGGACAATACCTCACGGACATTCCCTGTCAAAGGCTGTTTTACTACATCTTGCAAAGCCTCCAAAGCGGAAGCTACCGTGTTTTCCGGATTCTGTGATATCGAGTTCCGCAAGGATTGCGATAATCTGCTATGCAGTTTTTGACTGGCTTGACCCGGTCCCATTGAAGATGACACTATTCCACCAGTTATTTGTTGCAGCTTTTCGGAGAGGGAGAGGTGTAACGAATCTGGATCTGAATCTGGATTTCCTTTCATATTTCCCATATTGATGATGACATCTTCTGGATTGTTAGACTGCGTCATACTCTCCGAACTGCTGGCGCCGCTTGCACCGCTTGCGCCACTATTGGTCCCGCTATTGGTCCCACTATTCGAGCTTCCGGATTCGGGACTAGGTGATGAGCTCGAAGAAATGTTTTGCTCTACTGTTGTTTCTACTGTTGTACTAGATTCTGCTCCAGCAGAGATGATGCTCGATAGATCAGTTGGCGGGCCTACTGCTTCAAGGGTTTTATCTGAGGTTCTATTGCGGGGTGATAGGAGACGGGCGAACATTATTTCAGCTACAGAATGACTTTTTCGCTAGAATCTGGATAGATACTAGACCAATCTCGTTTGGTCTTTTCGTTAGATAATAGACCAATCCGATTTATACCGATCTGATTTCTATAAAATCAGATGGGTTGCAAAAGTTCAACTTAGATGTGGTGTTTCAGCACCGCAATCTAAGCGAAATGTATACTGTTTCAGCAACACAATACAATCTAAGAGAAGTATATTTGTCCTGCTACCAGGATGTTTTTTGTTAACTTCTGCTGCTAGGTTGTTCTAGGTAGCAGACAGTTTGAATCTGTTATATTAAATTTGAGAGTATATGGGTAGCTGCAGCGATGCAACTTCAAAGATAAGAGTACGGAGTTTCAAAGATCTGTGAGTCTTTTTTCTAGGGAATCTTTTTTCTATTCAGATATCTTTTCCTTCTGTTTCAGCGGGGTATCTTTTTTTTTCTTGTGTAATCAGCGGGGTATCTTTTTTTTCTATATCACTAGGGTATCTTTTTTCTCTCTGTGATGACGTCTTTTTTTTTCGTTTAACAGTAACAATCAGGACACAAAGTTTCCTGATCTCTTCTTCTTACTTGATCTCTTCCTGAGCCAACTTCTGACCTGACAGGTCTATTTCCTCCTGTTAGTCTTTCTCGTTAACAATAACTTCTATATATTAGACTATTTCAATTTGTGATGTTAGTTAGCAACCACCTCTCAAAAGCATCACTCTCCCCTTTTTATTTGTGACGTTCTCCGAACTTCTCCCCTACTTAGGTCAAGAGAATCAGAAGAACAGTCTTCAGCTTCTGGCTTCTAGACTGTGATCTTTCTGATCTCAGAACTGTTTCTTCAAAAAGTTTTTCTTCAAATGCTTCTTCTAAGTTTTTGTATCTGTTTAAATATATGGAAATATTTTTTATCCTGTATGGGACCGATTTTATCCTGTATGATGAGAAATGGGATTCAATTTATGAGAAATCAATGCGATTCAATGGAGAATCATTCTGTCAATCTATTTAGTTCGTGTGATTTTCAGAAGACCACAGGAATCGCATCAACTGACACAGACGGAACAAAATCACAGGACTTGTCGCATCCAGGAGAGAGAACAAATCGCATCCAGGAGACAGAACAAATGGACTCCCGCATGACTCCAGGACACTCAACACAAATCGCATCCAGGAGATCTGAGAACAAAAACGACACGCCAACGATATAGTCAGCCGAATTCAAGAATTTTCAGCCGAATTCAACCGAGATGGTATATACCCGAAAATCGATCCGATTCCAATGCTCCAATCGCTGCTCCAACCGTTAACGAACAAAACACACGTTGCAAAAGCCAATACATGCAAATTCAAAATTTTAATTTGATTCTGAATCTGATTCGATTACAGTTTACACAAACAAACACAAACAGGCTCTCAGACTCTCTTTTTCAAGTTTTATAACAACATCATCGAATATCGATACTTTTTTCAATTTCGAACGCTAGATTTATAATATGAATTCGCTGCAAATCTCGATTCTCAATACTACTCAATGAACTCATAAAAACACGTCTTTCACATATACACACTTCAAAAATATAAAAATATACTTCACAATCACAATCACAATAGGGAGCTGATGACTACAGGAATAATACTTTTGTTCTGATTCTAAGCCCACTGGAACATCCGAAACATACACGGCGGATCACAGATCGATATTGCCGAACGCTTCGTGATGTATTGGATGTTTAGATCGATATTGCCGAACGCTTCGTGATGTATAATTTGGATGTTTCGAAACTTGCTTGGTGGGACTTTTTTTAACAGGATGGATAATTTCAGATTCTTTCAGAACAAAAAGTCTACTTTTTTACGAGCTTAGAAATTCAGAGCAAAAAGTCAGAATTGGCCCAATTCAATTGGGAATTTCTCATATAAACTTTTCAAGTAGTGTGCTTCCTTTATACTTACACCTGTAGTCCTTTTCTTTTCTTGCCGTTGTTTCTTCTTGACGTTGTTTCCTTTCACTTCGCCTATCTTTTCGCCTTGTCTTTTTTTCTCGAATCGGATACGCTTGTCCTTTCGCCTCCTCCCCTTTCGCCCTGACTCGCTTCCTGTGTCAGATCCTCCTTTCGCCCTGACTCCTCTTATCCGCTGACTCTTACCCAACAACTCTTACTCTCCTTCATAAATACCCTGACCCACCAATGACCGGATCTCAGCTATTTATCTCGACTCTTGACAACGATGCTTTTTTTTTATCTTGACTCTTGACAGCAATACTTTCTTTTTTTGCAACAGCAACACTTGACACTGTGTTATATACTTGACTTTGTGTTGAACACACATTATTGTGTTGAACACACATTATTGTGTTGAACACACTTCAACTTCAACTTCAAGTTATTGTGTTGAACACGCTTCAACTTCAAGTCGACATTGACTTTCTTTTCAGAGCTTGAACTTAACTCGAAATACTATCGAAATTTTTGTTTTCTTTGGATCTCGCCTGCCACATTCAGAGAATCAGACATTCAAAATTAAATTCAAAACCAAATCGCCTACCATGAGACCCACCAGAAAAGAAGAACTGCCCCCCCCCCCGATCTTCAGACTCGAGCCAACAGCTGTCATTTTGAGACCCATCCTCAGACCACTAGTCTGCCAGATATCATTTTCAGTCTTTTTCACACAATTGAATTTTCTCAGCCCGATCGGTCATTTTCAGCCCGATCTGTCATCTTCAACCGATCGGTCATTTTCAGACGCTGAGTAGTAGCCTTTCCTTCTCCATAATGGCATAACCTTCATTGTTGCAACATCTACACACCTTCCTGCAGTAGACCTCCCTGCGGCAGAATCTTCCGAAATTTCTAGCGGCCCCCCATCAGCCTTACTAGGCGGCAGAGAATTGAAGAGAAGCTGTCGACTGTCAGCCTGGCTGCCGTCAGGGCTCCTGTTGTTCGCCGCAATACTAGAGCTTCTTAATTCTCTTCTTAATTCTAAATCTGCTGCAGACGCTCTTAATTCTGAATCTGCTGTAGACGCTACTGCAGACGCTGTGTCTAGTAACACGCACAAACTGTTTTCCGCACAACAAGTTTCCAACGGGTTGCAACGATGCCCGATTTCGTGGATAGTTTCACAATTATCGGAGTGACTCCGGGAGTCGGACATTGACGAGTCAGACGGCGGAGGACTGTCCTCGCCGGGTGGACTCGGAGACGACATTGAGTACGACGAAGATGGAAATGCTGGACCTGACGACGCAGACGGCGGAGACGGAGATGGAAATGTTGGACCTGACGGAGATGGAGGTGGAAATGTTGATGACGGAGAAGGAGGTGGAAATATTGGCAACGGAGATGGAGGTGGAAATGTTGGTGACGGAGATGGCGGCGGCACAAAATTCGTTGACGCAGATGGCGGTGGAGATACAGTGGGTGACGCAGATGGCGCCGGAGATACAGTTGGTGACGCAGACGGAGGTGGAAATGTTGGTGGCGCTGTTTCAGATGGCGGAGGCCCAGCTGGCGGCGCGTAAGGGGGTACAGCTGGCGGCGCGTAAGGAGGTCCAGATGGCGGAGTGTAAGGAGGTTCAGATGGCGGCAAAGAAGAAGGCCCAGCCGGCGGCGCGTAAGGAGGTTCAGATGGCGGCAAAGAAGAAGGCCCAGCTGGCGGCGCGTAAGAAGGCCCAGCTGGCGGCGCGTAAGAAGGCCCAGCTGGCGGCGCGTAAGAAGGCCCAGCTGGCGGCGCGTAAGGAGGAGTGTAAGGAGGTATATAGGGCGGAGAATATGGAGGCGTGGATGGACCACCACTTCGACGTCTGGGACCATGTTCGACGTTTTCTTTATTAGTAGAAGAAAGGAATTCTTTCTGCACAACGGAATCTGCGTCGGACTCTCGCTGAAGATCATTTTGCTGAAAATCTTGTTGCCGGGCAATATCGATCGCTCCGACCGTGATGTCTAAGGACAACATGAAGGACAACAACAAGGACAACAATCCGATGTTGAGCATCGGCATTACCCGAGAGACACTCCGAATCGCCATTTTTCCCATTCTCTGTAACTCAATACTCTGTAACTCAACACAGATTCTCTTCGAAATTCAGTATGCTGCTTTACGCTTTTAAAAGAAACTCTTTTAAAAGAGATTCTGTTGTTATACAGTTTATAATATGCGGCTTTTAGTATTACAAAGCCCAAGACTTAGACACTCTTTACAATATTATTGCGCCGTGACTCACTACAATCTATTAGGGCATCCGATTACCACACAACCTTGCTGACTACGAGTCTTTGCAGACGATCTGCCAGACTACGGGTCTTTACAGACGATCTGTCAGGTCCTGATTCTTCCTGAAAGATTCTTCCTGAAAGAGAGAGAGAGAGAGAGAGAGAGGATTTTCATTTTTTTTGAAAAGTCACGCTGTGGCCCATGGAATCACACACTATCTGTGAAAAAATGAAATGAAATGCAGCCGTCAAATCGTCATATCTCTGCACATCTATGATCTATGACCTCTATATGACCTCTAAACTTACCTCGCTGCCAGACCTCTAAACTTACCTCGCTGCCAGACTCTGCGCGCCCATCTATAAATCTTCAATGATCGAATCCAAAAATGTCTCTGTAAATGCAGTCTCTGAAAATGAGTCTCTGTAACGTGAGTGCGCCTCTGAACAGAAAGTGAACTAAAATTGGCTCTGTGCACCTCCAAACGTACCTCCAAAAAATCATATGTCTGAGTCTCCCCGCCTCTAAAATAAAAAACCGTAAAATCAATGTCATTGTGTCTGAGGTCTCCAGGCCTCCTAAACTTTTGGAAAAGGAAACTGAAAAACAAAATCGCAAAAAATGGAATCTCGCTGGCCAAATCTCCTAGATTATCTCGTATTATTATATCCGCATGAAAATCTTTCTTAGACTTTTAAAATTTTGTCTCTTTGCTCTCTCACTGCTCAGAAATCTCTTTGCTCTCTCAGAAATCTCTTTGCTCTCTCAGAAATGATTTCTCAGAAATGATTTCTCAAACATGATTTCTCAAACATGATTTCTCAAAAATGATTTCTCAAAAATGATTTCTCAAAAGTCTGAATTTCAATGGCTCTCTTTACATGGGAAGCTTTACACGAAATGGCAACACCTCCGACGACAGAAATCAGATATGCAAATCAATTACTTTATTGCTTTTGAAAAGCAAATTGCAAACGAATCGGTCAGCTCGAACTTGAAATCCTCTAGGAAATTAAGTCTCAACTTTTCGTCGAATCGGAACACGCATGACAATCTGCGCCACATTGAATTTTTCTGGGCAATGGCAAGTTGTTAAACTTATGTCCATCCAATCGGATGCGCATTAAAATTTGACAATGCACAAATATACAAAGACCGGCCTGCCTAAATCTACAAAACCAAATCAAATTTCTAAACATGCGAGTAAATTAAATCAAATCATTGATCAAAATTTGTCAAGACACTGACAGAATATTTCATATCAAATTTCTAAACAGAATAAAATAAATCAAGTCAAAATTTGTCAAGAATTCTGTGTGGTTCTTCATCATCTGTGATTTAAAAAAAAAAAAAAATCCACGACACTGCAGACGTCTATGTCAATATCCATTGGCATGAATTACGACAGGCTTCAAATCGCTTCCAGGACAAAAAACAAAAACACCACGCCAACTTCAAGAAATTAACTCTACGAACAAGACACATCGTCGTTACGCCAAGACATACAAACCAAAAATTTTAGTCCGATTCTGTCATTCTGCTTCAGTCATTGCATCATTATCAAACACAATCAACCTCTCAGACGATCTCAAACAGAGACATCATGATCATGATCATGGAAGAATCTGAATCAGATCGAACGCCAAATAATTTGTAACTCACTCACTGCCAAACTCGATCCGCAGTAATACTACGCGATTATTATGTCTGACTCTGCCAAAATTTTGACTGTGACAATTATCTTACTCCTCTGCTTTATGGCGAGATACTCGATGACACTTACACCACACCTGAAGGAAGAGCCCCAGACTCGACACCACCAAAATACCAAGCAAATAATAATAATTTGTTTAAACACGTCGTTACACAAAGAGACGACTCACGAGGCAAATGAAACGTTACAACTTCACGATAGAAACGCGCAACATTTTAAACGCCGATGATCACCATGACCATCGCAGTAACCATATAACACATTAATTTCGTTGATTATTACCTTGACATTGCCATTGACATTTGCTCCGGCCATCGAAATAAGGAGACCCGAAAACGATACCGCCGGAAATTCTGACAATTTTTCATCCAAATTCTTCAATCATTGAAGAACTAGAAGGGTCGAGGGACATGATGGGCACTGAAATTGATATCTGCGAAAGTTCAAAGTTAGCACGTCCCTCGTCGGAAACTTGTGCCCGGACCTTCGCGACGTCCCTTCTCGCTCGGAATACGTACTTCCCCAAACCGCCGAACCTCGTTCCTTCGCGTACCGCCCTCCGACATCGCTTCCAAACTCTTGGACTCAACACTCATAATGGCAAATACCAACCGAACCCCTAAACGCGATGCCGAAAG
>Ga0099797_100690_pt1 | contig 20647 bp, 7 predicted proteins | sample Uncmet_Sort48C_1_FD_89871 | JGI IMG/M metagenome (GOLD analysis project Ga0099797, IMG submission 89871) | Marine eukaryotic communities from CALCOFI LINE 67, Pacific Ocean - C012_Sort48C_1 | ecosystem: Environmental > Aquatic > Marine > Oceanic | place: Pacific Ocean: Monterey Bay | collected...
AACTTTAATAAGAATGAGTTGAGTGCTTCTAAATCCCCCTCAACTTTCTCGAGCCCCTCGCTGCTGATGCAAAACCTAACCGGAGAAATCAAACTCCTCGAAACGAACATGACCACTTGGCGGGCCAACGTGAAGAAATACAACGAATTGAAAGAGAAAAATGAAAAAGAAGAGTTGAAACAGTTTGAGAAAGATTCAGACTCGAATAATAGTACAAATTTTGCTTTAAAACCTTCCAAAGAACTTGCTGAACTGGAGGGAGAGTTAAAGGATTTGAAGAAATACGCTGGTGAAGTAAAGACATTAACGGCGAAAAAAGACGGGGAAGAAAATGTCGAGATGGACTCGGGTTCTTCTTCGGAAAAAGACAAAGTCGAGGGTGGAGAAGAAGATGCTACGATGAAGGACTGTAATGCAGCAGTAGCAAGTTCTCCGGGCAATCCTTTGAAGGCTTACCCGCCAAAAATCCCAAAAGCGCAGATAGATGCGCTGCGTACTTCTCATCTTCGCATCCTGGCACGAATAGCGGTTTCTGCGAAACGCATTGAACAGAAATTGGCTACGCTTTTCGACACTGAGGGTAATCAAAGTTTGAAGGAACATCCACAATACACACAAGAGGCGGAAGAATTCAAAAAACGATTTGAAATCGTGCAAACTGAGTTAGATGTGCATAACATGGAGGCTCAAAAGAAATTTTTAGATGAATTGAAAGAAGTCCGGGCGAAAATCCTGATTGATGTGAGTAATACGGACCCTAATTCCCAATTAGAACGACTCACAGACATATTAAGCAACGGGGAAAACAATTATTTCTCTAAACTCAGGGATCCAAGTAACCCTACTACAGTAACTGACTCAGAAGGAGAAATGAGTGATGATAAGCTCGTCGAGCTCCATTCGAATTGTTTCTCCTGTCTATCCGACGCTTCTCGTATCGTTTCCGACCTCAGAAAGACGATGTTGTTACCAAATTTGGACTCCCCTCCTAAAGAGAGCCACACCGGCATTGCCTCAACGAGCATGAGCGAATTTTTCAAAAAAATCGAGTCTTACCTCAAACTCCTCGAAGAAGAAGAGGAACTCGAGAAATGGAAAGCGTGGGAAGAGGGAAACAAGAAAGAGAAGAAGTCTTCTTCGTCGGAAGAGGGGGGAAATAAAGGGGAGGGAGGTGAAAGATCCAAATCCGATGGCGGTGAGAAAGATGACGAGGAGAGATTGGATGTGTCTCCGGAGACAAAAAAATTAAAGAAAGATCCCGACGCTGGAAAAGACGATGATGGAGATGAAGATATGGACAAGGAAGGAGATGAGGAAGAGAATTTATCTGGTGAAAAAAGTACTAAGTCTATTAAATCTCCTGTGAAGAAAAAGACCAATCCTTATGCTCAAACCCTGAGAAAAAATTATAATTCCCAGATACCACGTTTGACAAGAAACAGACCAGAGATAGAAGTGCATGTTTTTGAGGTAAGTTCCTTAAAAATGCCGGCTACTGCTGAACCTGGGTCGGATTTCACTGAGAGATTCAGAGCTCTCGCAACCGAAGAATTGACTGAAAAACACGTACTTCTCACCGAGAGTCTGGTCGTAGAAGAAAGAAAGCTGTTTCAGTTCATGCAATCTTTGAGAAAATCTCTGTTCGATTCCAAGATGAAAGTAAGACAGAATAAATACCGTCTTGAAAACGCCATCAAGCAGCAAAAACACGAGGAAGAGAGAAGAAAAATCAAGCAGATTGGGATCAAGGGCCTAGAATTGGTAATGGTTTGTGAAGCAGACATGGAACGTTATTTTGAAGGGAAAATAAACCCAGATCCCAACGATAAATCAGATTCTGATACGGTTAGATTTGGGGAGAAACTGAGAAGTGGATATACTTCCGCGGATTTACAGGGGTTATTAACCAGGTTTCAGGGATACGAGAAGGAATTGGAGGTGAATCTTGTAAAGAAACTAGAAGAAATAATTAATCCTAATAATCCATCGGCGATGTCGAAGGGTCGTGATGGTAATGGTAGATCTGACAATAACAGCAATTCCCAGACAGCTGGACAGGTGAAACATTGGTTGACTAGACAGTACTGTTTTAGGCTGAAACACATGACTCGTATATTGGAAAATTGGCTTCAGAAAGACGTCCAGAAGAAGAATCATGATAAATTGTTGGCACAGATTTCGATTAGTTGGAAAATTCAAGAGTTTATGAAGAAAAAAGGATACTATGTAGAACCAGTAGTAGAGAAAAAAGAATCTGAAGCTCCTAAGGAATCGGATACTGAAGCTAAGTCCGATGGTAAAGAATCTGAAGAGAAAAAAGAGGGTGAAGAGGCGACAAAACCCAACGATGATTCAAAAGAGAAAGAGGCCGATGGCGACGTGAAAATGACTGAAGAGAAAAAGGAATCTTCAAATAAACAGATTCTTCTCCAACAAGCCATGTCTAAACTATATACGGAGCACGGGGTCGCAGACATGAACTACGACGATTTCTACCGATTCCTTATGGGCGGTGCCAGCTGCACGAAGGAGGAACTAGAACTCGCTCTCGAAGGCATGTGGGCGCGAGCCACGAGAGAGGTACCAGGGAGTGCAGCAGCGTCCGCGAAGGAAGCAGCTGCAGAAAAAAAACTGGCTGAATCTGAAAAAGCGGCTTCAAAAGAGAGTGATAGTTCGGGTGGGAGCACTACGGCTACCGGTTCCGTTCCGCGACTCAGCGGTGTCGCAGCTTGTAAGGAAAGACGTCTTACAGAGAATCAATTCCAGTTATCTATCGCGAGTTGTTATTTGGTTGCTGGGTGTGCAGGACATCTGTATACGCCTTGTGACTCAGATGTACTCACCGCAGTGTATTTCACTGATGAAATCTTTAACGTGCTTTCCCCCGTTGAAACTCATATCCTCAAAAAAGACTCCGAGGATCCCAAAATCAAGCAGGAGTATGAACAATTAGAAAGAGACATCCACGCAGCACGAGGCCTCTCACTCTCCAATGCTAACAAGGTGAGTGAATCCGGCACTATTTCTAATTTTAGAGGCCAGAATCCGCTTTCCAGATTCGAGGGTTTGATGAAACCATCCGAATACGAGGGTAATGAAATCAAGGTGCAAAGAGTGAAAGTTCTTCGAACCCTCGACGGTACGTCCGAGTGTTATATTAATCTCAAATTCCCCGAGTTGGAATCCAACACTGTCAATGTTAATGCGGGGAATGCCGCTGGCCCCAGTGTCAAATTTCGTCCGTTTGACCCGATTTTCAAAGTAAAACAGGAGACTGTTTTGACGAATATCCCCGGACTACGGGATGCGAACGGTGTCACTCACAAACCTATTCGTCGCGTGAAATTGAATGAGTTAGTCTTGCTGACGGAAGTACCGAAATTGGATACAGATTCGAATTTGACGCGTGTTCGAGTGCAGGGGCATAATTCGGTGGTGGGCTGGGTGACAGTTAGAGGAAACAACCAGAATGCACCGTCATTGTATATTCGGCCATTGTGTGAAAATGACTCAGAATTTAAGGACTTTAATAGTTCAGATAATTTAAATCTTAGTACTACTGATTCAACAGATATCTTGGATACAACACACATCAAGGACGTTCTAACCAAGATTTGTGAGGAGAGAAAGTCCGACTTAGAGGAGAAAACCGAGACAATGGGTAAAAAGATAAAGAAATTCGAAGAATTGTTGGGTCAAGTCGACTCTTTAGCGAAACGAGCGAAGTTAAACAAGCAATTCAAAGAACTGGAAAAATATCGTGCTGCATTAGCAAATTTCAATGGTTCTGGAACCCAAAGATCCACATTAATGAATAACAGGCGAAAAGTCAATAATTTTGTGGCTGTGAGAAAAGTACCTTCGATAGTGACTGCTAAGAGTTCAAAAACGTATGAAGTAGAGGAAAGTAGTAACGGTAAAGAGCCAAGTAATGCTAAGAAAGATGATATTTGCGATGACCCAGCACTTCAGGCTTTGGTGGAACAGGAAGAAAAAGAAGCTGCGGCTCTGGAGGCTGAAGGTGAAGGAGGAGATTCGGGTACTACTGGTGGTGATAAAGACTTGAAAGATAAAGAAAAATCGAATGTTGAGGATGCTAAAGAAGGCTCGGGATTTACTTTGACCGCGGCTGAGCCTGCAGGATCGAAACAGGGTGCCGGTGAATCTGGTGACATTGCTGCTGGGAACGAAGAGACAAAGAAATCCGGCGAAAAAGACGATGAAGAGGAAGACAGCGAACCTATTCCTGCCGATGCTGGGCCGCCCGTTCTTGATCCGAGCGAGATTACGACGTTATTAAAAGACATTGAAACCGAATACTTAACGCCATTGGGGAAAGAGATTACGGAAATTTACCGAACTTTTGCCAGAAAACTGCAGGACTTCAGAGACACCGTAGAAACAGGTAGATTCTGCGTGGGACACATAATGTATGAAAAAATGATGGCCGAGGGGAGGGGCGATTCTAACTCTGAATTTATGACCGAGGAATGGAAGACCGCAAAACATATTTCCGTTCAGGATGAAAAATTATATAACAGTCTTCGAAATTCTGATGCTCTGTCGCCATTACAACATCTCAAACTTCTATTAGATGTGAAATTAAAGACGAGATTAGAAACCTATCAGACGAAATTAGGCTCCTACAGATCTCCGGAATATCGAGAAACCTGCGCGCTTTTGACGCTTTTGAGGGACAAATTGCTGTTAGACAAAGAAATTGCCGACTCGACGAAATTGTTATCCAGTAGCAGTACTGAAGAATCACCTGATGCACCAATGGCAGATTCAGATGACCCAGCTGCTGCTGCAGCAGCCGAGTCAGCATCTACAGCTCTAAAGACTCCGGAATTGATTGAGGTTGACGAATCCTGCAAAAAAATCCTCGAGCAATTATCCGAGTTAGAGGAGACCTCCATGATAGTTGGCGTTCAAACCAACGCCGACAATCCACCGAGTGGAAATAATGGTCAGGATATGGACGTTGACTCGCCGTCAGATGGGTCACAAAACAATGTGAACAGCCTGGATTTCACCGACTCCTGCATCTACGAGAGCGCAAAGACGTCGCAAGTGAACGTGTTGAGCGAAGAATTGCGCGCAATGAATCTGCAGACCGCTTACGACTTGGTGAAGGGCGATATGGAAACAGTGAAGGAGCTTCGCGCCGAGTTTGAGAAATCGGCAATGGCAAAAGTTGAGAAAGTCGAGGAGAATTTGATTGGTGGCGCCGGTACTACGTCTGATAAAAAGGAGCTGAATCTATTGGGTGAGTTGTATAGAAAGATGTATCCATCGCATGTTTTTGGGTTCACCGGCTTGGCCCCGCTATCAAACAGCAGTTCTAGCACTAGTGTTCTTACATCCATGCCTGTCTTCGTCCAATTCCCTTCCTACAAGTCTCTGATAGATTCAAAACTGAAACCCGTTCTGGAGGAGGTTAAGGAGCAGAGAAAGAGGAACGTAGCCGTCTGCGCGCGCTTGGAGAAGGCAGAACTCGTGCTAAAGAAGGCAGAAGATGGATTGGTTCGAAAACAAAGAGATTTGATCCAGAAATTTTTCAACGAGAAATTTGGGGAGAAAGTTGGGGAAGAGGGGTTTGGAGAAAATATGGGGGAGTTAGAAGAAGAAGAAAAAAAGATGGAGAGTGGTGAGGGTGATGGTGAAGGTAATGATGATGGTGGTGATGATGATGTAAAGATGGGGTCCGAAGGAGGAGGTGAAAAAACTCCTGGTGCTGCAGCTGAATCCGATGAAAAAAAAGATGATGCTGTTGATGTTGATGGAAAAAAAGAGGATGAGAAAAAGGATGAGGATATGGAAAAAAATCCCCAGGAAGCTGAAAGTGGTGGTGAAAATAAAGAATCAGATGAAAAGAAAGACGATGAAAAGAAGGAAGAGGAACCGAAAGTAGAAGCAGAAACTAAGTCTCCAAAGAAACCTTTGTCCTCGCCTGCAAAAAAAGTTCCAAAGAAACCTGTCAACCTGGATAAATTCACGGAAATGCTACGAACCGAAATCGCAACTCTTCGCGAAATGTCCCAAGAATATTTCGACAAGGCAAAATCGAATGAGGATGATAAATGTTTGGACGGATTGTCAGCGGAAGAAAGAAAATTACGCCGGAAATATAGGGATTTATATTTAAAGGAAGAGAATTTTTCAGCTCATTTGACCGAGTCTTTTTTAGACTTGGAAGATTCAGAAAATAATGGGAATGCCCATTGTTCTCAGTTTACAACTAACAATAGTAGTACTGCTTCGGATTCGAGTCCGAAGACTCAGAGTCAAACTATTAATAGTAGTTATTTTTACTTGGCTACTGAAGCTATTCACAAATACTTCCTTAAGTCCAGTGCTGACTCGGATTCTTCTAGCTCTAGTTCGAGTGCTATTCAGAACCAGTTCGACCTGAATTTATTGGAGCAAATGTGTTTCAATATCGGCGGAAATCGGAAACGTATTTTAGCTACAGATTTCGAATATTTTATCTGTCAACGACTCATGAGAGTGGTTGCACCGACCTGCAGACTGCGAAAAGACAAAAATGAAACTACTAATAATGGTGGTCTTCGTCCGATTCCCACAGCAGGATCAAATTTCGCAAGTGTAACACCAACATTTTTGCCCAGAAACGAAATAGTTCGGTTTCTGAAAATAGCTGAGTCCAGCACTGGTGTACCTGGTACGGTGGTTAAGAGGGGATTAATCGCTCGCCGCGGAGATCAACATTCTAGTACGAATTATTATTGGGTTAATATGACTGATGAACGTCGTCACCCGGCTTTCGTGCCATACGAAACCCCTTTCCATCGTATTTTCTTCACGAATTCGAATAATAACAGCCATCGAACAATGCGGCTGGAGTCACTAGTAACGAATCAGGTTGCCAGGAAAGTCGATTACCAGGGTCTGAGCACTGGCCCGAAGAAACCAAGCTCTGATTCAGCTACAGTAAGCGGGACGAATACAGCATCTACTACTAATTTAAAGAGACAAACAGCTTCAGAAAATTTGGTTGAGGGGGATTACGTTCGGTTTTTGGATCCGCCGTATCGTTGCGAAGTCTCAAAAAAATTGAAGTGTAAGGTGGTTCGTATTTTACCTGACTTAGTGGAAGTTTCGAAAACATCTAATACTACAGTAAATGCAGGCTCGGAATCTGTGACCAATGAGACCAGTGCTAATAATTTTCTAGAAACAGTATTGTTATCCTATCCATCGCGAATAGGTCGTATTTCATTGATCGATAAGGTAGAGAATCATGGAAATATGTGGGCGTCTGACACGACAGCGCCTTCTCAGAAAGATCTGCTGAAGCAAGAAAAGTCTCGGAATCAGGTCAGAAGAGTGATACCTTCGATGAGTTTCAAAGGTTCTAACATGATGCGTAATAATAATAACTTCAATGATCATAAGTCTGCAAATTTGTTTTCTGTGACCAACACTCCTGGTCAAGAACATACCCCAAATAATTCTTATAATAACTCAGGGAATTCAAAAGGCAAAGGAAGACAAACTTACCACAACAACAGGCCCAACATGGGACACTCCAACAACAATATGTCTCGCGGACCAGGTAACAACAACTATAATAATAGGCAAGTTCACAAGGACAACGGGAAAAATCATAACAACAACAATAACATGAATAACATGATGCATAATAACATGCATAGTAACAATAATTTCAACAACGGTGGTGGTGGTGGAGCAGGATTCAGAAATACTTATGGCGGTGGCGGCGGTGGGAAAAACCAATATAATCGCAAAGGTGGTCACGGCGGCAGTGGTTATCATAATAGTCGCAGTGGTAACGGTGGAGGAGGAAACTTTCAACAGATGAATAATGGAATGATGTGAAGATGAAAGTTTGAAAATATTATGTTCAAACACCGAGTACTTGTAGTATTTACTATTTAGTAGAAGATCTTTGTTTTGTAATGATAATGTAATACTAGTAATTTAGATGAAATTTGAATGAGCTATCCGATTTAAAATCATCTCAGGAGTCTATCATTTTCGTAGCAGAAAAAATGTAAAAAACCCTTAATTTTTTTACTTTAGATTTTCTTGCAGAAAAAAAAACTTAATATTCTGTGTCCTATTTGTAGACAAATTTCAACATCACAACTAAAACTTCCAAATAAAACTGTGTAGGTATTCTCGACAAAAATTTGAATTTAACTTGTTTCGTATGGTCCGACTCTGTGTAGTTACTAAGTCTAGTAAAACTAAAGATAAAATTTGTTGTTACCGAAACCATGTAATACTTACATCATTGATATCTGTGACTGAGTCCAATACAGAGAACAGAGCACCTGTATCTTGAAAATATAAAGAGGAAGTATGGTCTAAGGATCAGACCAAGATTGGCGGCCGTTCAGTTTGTTCTCAATTATTATGTGTATTAAATATTGCGTGTCCAAGACCGCTTGATGTAAATTAGCACGCACTGATTCTGAGAGGAAGAATCTTTTAAGCATCTATCTAGCTAATATTTTTTCATTTTTCTAAAAATTATAGCTCTCAACTTTTTGTCAATAACCTTGATCTATCAATCCATTTACAGTAATCCCATAGTCACGAGTCTATTTAAAATTGCAAATCATGGTTAAAAAACAAGCAGGACTTTTAAGAACAGCAGTACACTTTCAATGAGTCATGATTTATACGATTGATTATCACTATTATTGTCACTTAGGTATCAGTAGACTGTAGGTAAATTATTAAACTTCAATGACGAAAAAACGAAAGAGAAGTGGAGTTACTAATGCAGCCGAAGTATCCACGTCGACCACTGTCAGCCAATCTGCATCGGATCCCTATGCTCTTCCAATGAAAAAAGCGGTGAAGAAAGTGAAAATCCAGAAAAGTGAGGATGAGTCAACGTCGGTGTTGCCAGGAAATATTAAGGTTGACAGCGTTGAATCCAATGCCGTAATATCAGAAGAGTTAGTAGTATCAGATTCAGAAGAGCTCAGTGAGCATGAGGACGACATTTCTGATGCTGATTTGTATAGGACACTGTATACTCTGAGTAAACTCTCAAAAGCTTCACCTAACGTTTTGAAATCGAAGAAGAGGTACAAAGAACTCCGTCGTGTTTTGTTTGAGTTGGGAATTTTTCAAAAAGGAGCAGTAGCCAGTGTTCCGAATTTGAGTGGACCTTCAACTACATTGGTGCCCACTGTCGCCTCGATTGATTCGTTGATCGAGCATAGATCTTGGAAACTAGCTTTGGAATCCCTTAATGCACTTCAAATGAAACCCAAGTTAGGAACATTACAGCGTTGGGTTAGGGCAATCGATGCTGCTGGCTGCATCAATTCTACTGCTGGCTCAACTGTGAATAAAGATAATTCCGAAAATGGACTTGTGCTAGATGTTCTATGTGCTGTACTGCGTCGTTGTGGGAGCAGTGAGGTTACGGAAAATTTGACTCTTCAGAATGTGCTACAGACTGTGTCGGAATTGAGCGGTAAACACTTCTCCAGATCAGAGACCAGATCGATGGAAAATTATTTTAGAAACTGTGCGTCCTCTGATGGTAAATTTGACAAGCTAAGTGTCGTTGAGGTGCCTGAATTTTGCGGAACTATAGATGGTAGCAAACCGTGGAGAGATTCTAACAACCCCAGTTCAGCTTCTTCTTTAGATTATTTACGGGTCGATCCAGTAACTGGTATAAGATCCATAAAATTCAATAACACAGACAGTCAAGAAAAGATTATACTTCCTAAATTTCGCATTTGTCACGAAGAAAAAGGTAGCGAAAGAAAGCCCGAAAACAAGTATGATTTACAAATAGTTCATGATGTTGTAGGGTCTCGGGAAACTGGTCCTGGATACGATTTTCTTTTTAGATTCAATGACAAACACTCGAAAGAGAGTAGCGAAAGTTTAAGAATTCCCGGTAAGAGTAGAATAAAAAAGTTTCCTATTCCGCACGTACCTGGGGCTTTTCTTCTCCAAGACGTTCTCAGCTTGGACGAGTGTGATCGTTTTATCGCTATGGCCGAGCACAATGATAAATATCAACCCGATGAGCCGATCAATGGACAGCCAGGCGACTCAACCCTCGCGCATGCCTGCGTCTGGATGGTCAGTTCGGGCATAGAGAGGGAGGTTTTTAGTAGAGTTCAGCAATTTCTGCCGAGCAAGGCGGAAGTTATGTCAGAGGAGAAAGTCTCTGATTCAAAATCTGATTCAGATAATTTAGCTGTCTGTCTTAATAGGCGTTGGCGGTTTTACCGGTATGTGCCAGGCAGATACTATCGACCGCATATAGATGGAGCATGGCCAAGGTCGGGATTTTCTGATCACAAGATAGAAGCTTATATGGACCACTTTACCAGTGACTTAGGAGAATATTATGAACAGGGTCGAGAAGAAAAGTATGGAATCCCCGCTGATCACCATAAACTTCTACGATTTAGAGACGCCTCAGACAACAACAAGTATCAAAGTCAATTAACCTTCTTGATTTATCTGAATGATGACTTTGAGGGTGGGTGGACGAAATATTTTTTACCTGGAAAAGTCAATGAGTCTGATTCTGAAGAGAACTATAAACTTTTCTCATTCCCAGTGCGGCCGCAAAAAGGATCGATCCTGGTGTTTCCACATGGAAATTGTCCCAATGCCCTTTTGCATGAGGGAAGCCCTGTCACAAAAAGATGTAAATACGTGGTTAGGACTGAAGTGATTTATAATTTGTAGTTGTGTGGTTTTACTAGGTTTAACATTGACATGAAAAATGAAATATGTCCCGTATTGTCAGTTTAGGCCTCAAGCGTGTTTTTTACCAAGACTCAAAGTGTTTTTTAACGATAGAAATGATTTTTCTGGTGAAATGAGTTGAGAGTTAGCAGCCTAGGTGTAAGTTTATGATAATGATGCAACAAACTTCACAAGATTCTTGTGCTAGTTTCATTATCACTCCTCTCCACAAGGCCTCAATTTTAAACGATTCGTTTTAATAACTTTCAACACAGCACCTGTTTTTTAGAAATTGATTCATTGAATCCGTAATATAAATTCACTCACCAACAAATGTTTCCTACTGTAAAAACAACACCGTTATCGGTGAAATCAAATAAGACGAGAAATACCTCAAATATTGGGTTTCTTCCCATTGGAGTTGTTGAGACATCGCCTTTAAAACACAAGGCACCGAATACCAGTACTGCTGGAATCAATACTATCATTAAGCCGTCAGCACCGAAGTTTTCGAACACTTTTAAGGGGCTAAATACCTCCTGGCGGAATAATGCTGTGCGTACAAAACTATAGATATAGCAGGAAGAAAATGCTACTGTAGACACGCCTAATCTGAATGTAAATCAAGGCAAGGACAATACTAGAATACTTTAGCCTGGAACTTCGAATTTCAGTCTTACTTCTCCTGGATTTTCGGCTTTTCCCACCTTTAAAAGTCTGATCAACGCAGACCTATAGCGGTTAAGCTTAGGAAATTCATCTAAAAATAGTGATGAGGTCGAGCAAATTGTCGAGAGATGTGTAAGACGAGAATTGTTCGTTCTACCTGAAAATTCCACTTCACAGTTGACACAGTGGAAGGAATTATGTGAAAACAATGCCTTCAAGGTTGCTTATTTGGAATTACTTTTGGTGAAATTACGGGAGTATTTTTTGAAAATTGTTGTTGAACATGGCAACACTGGTGATGGTAGAAATAATTCAAAAGATACTGAGAATTCATCCATTAAAACTAGATTGGGCTGAGTTGATGACGTTGTTTTTTGTCTGAGAAATCTTTAAGACTAGCTTGTGAACAGTCGTAAATAAGATCTAGTAACAAAAACTGCAGAAAAGGTATAATCTCCTAACAAGTCTCTATAATCTGGCCCTATGAAAAAGGAAAGTTTAAAGAGATGCAGCGTTAGCAACAACGTTGGTTCAATGGATATTGAGGGCGAATAATTGCAAGATATTAATTTCAGTGACCAAACCAATATTCATTCTCGACTTCTGAAAAAGCTAAAGAAAACGCAAACTGTTTTATCCAAGTCTACTGATGAATCGACTGGGAAGATTAGTATAAAGCCATTGAATTTCAACATTGATAGTCCAGATATAATAATAGTCTAGAGGTAATATCTTGATATGGGTGTACAAACTCTAAAAACATCGTATGAAAGTATCGGAATTCAAGCCTTTACTCTGAGTATGACGTCATAGTAAAAGAAAGCCGAACTTGCTAAGTATTACGATGATAATGGTTGTTAAACCGAAGGAGAAGTGGTGCTTAAAGTTGATCAAAAAGAGTCTTCTATGCAAACAGATTCTGAAAGTGACACCGGTAGTAGACCAGAGGACATCATAAAACAGATATTGGAACTGCCTTTATCGTCTATACCAAACGTAGCAGCAAATTTCTCAGACATTGAGAACAAAGATTCCTAATCTAAGGGGAAATAATCTGTTAATGTTTTCTCTTCTCGTCTTTCAGCGCCACTGAATGGAGAGAAAAACAACTCTTCAACTAATTCCGATTCTACCGGCCCCAGCGGCGCCCACAAGGATCTCGTGCAGCGGCTCAAACAAGCACTGGAAGCAGAGAAAGAAACCGCCAAAACTATTTTGGAACAGAAACAGCTGTTCGAACAAGAGAGCAAACACCTTCATTTCAAAGTTCGGGATTGGGAAAAAGAATTTGATCGACAGGGCAAAGTGGCGGGGTTACCGTTTTTGCACCATTCATTGATGGAGGAAAAAGATGCCACGAAGCTTGAGATTATGAAGGAGAGTGAGACGGTTGGAACACAAACTGAGGTTCCATTTTATTTGGCGGCAGTGGAACTGCTCAATAAACAGAAAGGTACCAATAGTGGTAGAAGGTTTAATAACACGGATTCGGAATCAGTGGAAGATGTTGGAACCCAAACTCATCTAACCGATGATTTCTTCCTTAATCCTGAGGGAAAGGAATGGTCAGAGACAGGAAGTCAAACAGTTGTACCGTTTCCAAAATCTATGATGTGATACGGACATGATATAGCGTCGAAGTGTTGGGACATTGGACCGGGTGAAGCAAACAGATTTACGTTGGAGAAGAAAAAATAGTGCTAAATCTTCAATGACAGGAAGTCTTATGAAAGTGATCATCATGCATGTAAACAGACAGTACTGCGACTCTGGTGTGGATTATAGGTTCATAGAAACGTGTTCGACTCTTTGATTCAGAAGTTACATTGTGTAGACAAAAAAAAATCGTATTGATCATATACTCATAGAAAATTTCTTGTGTACGTATGTTCAATCAAATGCAGTTTCGGTCGTGATACAACACAACTGATCACAACACAACTGATCAATGTACGTTTTCGTACGTAAAATATTAAAACACCAAATTAAACTACAAAAACCAGAATCGAATCCTATAGGTATTGTAAATATAATTATTTGAATCAATAACTCTTTTTAACTACTTAAACTCTGCCACCATGTTATCCAAATTCGCCAAGCCTTCAGCCCCAGTGCGTTCCCGCGCCTTCGCCACCGCCAAAGATATCAAACACGGCGTCCAGGCGCGCGCCGCCATTCTCGAGGGTTGGGAAACTCTCGCCGATGCCGTCTCCGCCACTCTCGGGCCCAAAGGTCGTAACGTCGTGATTGAACAGTCTTTCGGTGGTCCCAAAATCACCAAGGACGGTGTAACCGTGGCAAAAGCGATTGAATTGGGAGATAAATTGAAGAATTGCGGGGTTAAATTGGCTAAAGAGGTGGCAGCTAAGACGAATGACATGGCGGGTGATGGCACTACTACAGCTACAGTTTTGGGGAGAGCTATTTTTAAAGAGGGATGCAAGGCCGTTGCGGCGGGCATGAACCCAATGGACTTGAAGAGAGGAATAGATCTGGCAGTGAAAGTTGTGATTGCAGATTTGGAGAAACAGAGTAAACAAATAGAAAGTAATGATGAGATTAAACAGGTATAACTGGGACTAAATCGGAGATGTTGTTAAGATTAGAAGTATTAGCGGAAAATCAAAAATATTCAGAAAAAAAATTGATATTATTCCTGTGTGTACTTGGCATTAAACCCATTCATTTTGGTTTGATGCTTCGAATTTGCAGGATGAATCAATGTTTCTTAGGTCCCTCTAAGGCTGGAAATGCGTGTCTATATCGCGTTTTCAGTATAACAAAACCTAACAAACTTTTTTCTCCATATTAATGATCAGTACTCTTAAACTAAATTCTAATCTAATTTTTCCAATTTAAAATTTCTCTTTCTCTCCCAAAAATCCATCCCATCAATCACTATTTAAATAGGTCGCCACCATCGCTTCCAACTCCGATCAACAAATCGGAGATCTCATTTCCAAAGCCTTCCAATCCGTAGGCAAAGACGGCACCATCACTGTTCAGGAGGGCAAAACTCTTAAACATGAGCTCCAAGTCGTCGAGGGGTGCAAATTTGATCGTGGTTTCATCTCTCCCTACTTTATTACCAACACAAAAACGGCGAAAGTGGAGATGGAAGATCCTTTAGTGTTTATTTACGACAAGAAATTGTCGACTATTCAAGGATTGTTACCGGTGTTGGAGAAGGTGGTTCAGGCTCGGAAGAGTTTGTTGATTATCGCGGAGGACATTGATGGGGAGGCTTTGAGTACATTGGTTTTGAATAAATTGAGAGGGAATTTTCAGGTGTGTGCAGTGAAGGCACCGGGATTTGGAGATAATAGGAAAGCGCAATTACAGGTAAGTAGCTTTATATTGTGAAAATTGAAATGAAAAAATATTCTTAAATCAGTTTCAATGATGATATTTTCTGCCCCATTACAAGGAACAACATCGGGACGTAAGAAACCCCGTTGCCTTGAGATGAGGACAAAAATTAATTCGACACTTGACCTGAGTACAAAATATTTTCTAAAACTAATCTTAAATTTCATCGTCTAAATTAATAATCTTAAATCATTTTAGTAGGGCATCGGGATTTAAATTTTCAAAACCAAAAAATTTCACCTCAACAACTTAAATTAATAGGATCTCGCCATCCTCACTGGTGCCAAATTAATGTCCGAGGACGCCGGCGAAAAACTTGAGGATCTCACCATGGAGCATCTCGGTACCTGTAAGACCGCCACTATCTCCAAAGATGAGACTACCATCATGGATGGAAAGGTGGATAAAAGCGCTCTGGAGGCGCGGATCGATGCCATCCGCAGCTCGATTGATAGCACTACAAGTGAGTACGAGAAAGACAAATTGAAGGAAAGGTTGGCTAAATTGACCGGTGGAGTTGCTGTGATCAAGGTCGGGGGAGCGAGTGAGGTAGAAGTGAGTGAGATAAAGGACAGATTACAAGACGCTTTGTGTGCGACTAAATGCGCAGTTGAGGAGGGGATTGTGGCTGGGGGTGGGTCAGCTTTGTTGTTCGCTAGTAAGGCGTTAGATCCTCTGTTGGCTGATACCACTGATGGTAAGGATTCTGGTGTGATGAACTTCGATCAGAAAGTCGGTGTGCAAATCGTGAAATCAGCTCTGAAACAACCCTGTATCACAATCGTCAAGAATGCTGGTCTAGAGGGTGCTGTCGTCGTAGAAAAACTTCTTCAGGGTTCCAAAGACAACCAAAACTACGGGTACAATGCCCAAACCAACGAGTATGTGGACATGGTCAACGCCGGCATCATCGACGCCGCAAAAGTGACAAAGACCGCGCTTGTGGATGCCGCCAGTGTAGCTAGTCTGTTGACGACCAGCGAAGTAGTGATCACCGATGTACCGGAGAAGGCGGGAGAGGGTGCTGGCGCCGCCGGCATGGGTGGTATGGGGGGCATGGGAGGGATGGGCGGAATGGGCGGTATGATGTAAAATCCTTCTGACTCAGGGTAGTAAGACTGATAGTATTATAATTTGTAACCGTACTAGTAATAATATACTTTGGCTTATCCTAATACTACTAATAGTAAAAACTGTGTGAACTTGAATCAGAGTCTGATACTATAAAGACGTAAATTTGGTAATAATATCGGAGCTATAGTCTCCACTGTCCAGAAATTATAAAGACCTAGTTTTAAAAATAATGATTTTAATAAGGAATATAGACTCAAATTTTTTAAAGATGAAGTTTTAGTTCATTGACAGCATAAGATATAAGACGCTAGCGGGAAAGATACTCTAAGATTTATAAAAGAACAGTGAAAAATTAAACTAGCGAAAGGGATACGTGGCTCTTGGGTAGACTGCAATCCCAAAATCCATTTTTTAGAATCAATTTTACACACTGTACCATTAATTTTTAAATAAATAGAGAGTCTGGTATCATCTCTACAGACACCTATACAAATGCATATTTTTCTTGTGCGGTAATTTTATCATCTTCTTTACGAACTGATTTCTTTCTTTTGTGTCTTGAAGTAGGCTGATGATTTAAACTTCGAAATTTTCGAGATTCTTTCTCGGAGGCACGTAGTAGTGATGAGTCTGGTGTTGGAGAGAGGGTAGAAAATCAAGGACAATATTATTAAATCTTTAACAGAATAATCAAGACTTCCAGATAGGCTCTTTAATCGGTGATCTTGATGGTCTTTATTTAAATCCTTTATTCCAGAAAAATGAGAAATCTCAAAAATGTAACAGCTGAATTAAATTTGAATCTTAAACTTCCAGTCATTAAATTAATTACGATAAATTTAAAATCTAGTCACAGTTTAATTCTTTCTCATGTAAAAGACCTTCCTTAAAGTTGTTTCCTTCTAGACCTCCATCTTGAAATAGAATTTAATTTCTTAATTTCCCATTTTAATCTTCCTTTCTTTCTCCCATTTAATCTAGTCATCTTAAATACTTCCCTAAATTCAACACTCACTTATAAACTCTTTAATAATTTTAAAACCAGGGGGAGGTGTGAATATCTCAAGTAGATTGAACACAGACTGTAGAACAAAATGGCTGGTACCAAAAAGTGTCCTACTCGTCTCTATCAAAAGGGAGTTATCACTTCCTACAAGAGAGCTCGTAAGGATTTGACTCCAAGACAGAGCTTGATCAAGATTCAAGGTATATATTTTGTTTCAATTAAAATTTAATTTAATATTGTAGTAACTCAGATTTTGAGATGATGATTCTCCATCGCAGTTGTTACACACTTGTCGAAGCAATATGTCTCGTCTATCCAGCAGGTAACGAGATTGAGCTGCTGACATTACCTTATTAGCGGGTTTCTCTGATCTTCATTTTGAGTCTTTGTTTTTCAAAACGCAGCTTAAATTTCGATGTCTTAGCTTTGATGATATTCTATCGCAGTTGTTACACACTTGTCGAGATGTTGCTGCGCCCTAGGCGTTGTGCATCGATGACATTAACGTCTTAGCGGGTTTCTCTGAGCTGTCTATTAGAATATTTTACCATTTAATTCTTTGTATTTCACCATTTAATTATTTATCAATGATGCCGTGATGAGTTCCTATCGCAGTTGTTACACACTTGTCGAAGCGATACGTCTCGGTAACGAGATTGAGCTGATGACATTAACGTATTAGCGGGTTTCTCTGAGCTTCAACAAAAAACTTAAAAGATTCTCAATTTAATTTACTAATTTATTAATTTCTCTCAGGTGTCTCCACTCAAGAGCAAACCAACTTCTACAAGGGAAAGAAAGTCGCCTACGTCTACAAGTGCAAGACCTTGAAGAAGGGTTCCAAGTACCGTGTCACCTGGGGAAAAATCAGACGTGCCCACGGACACAACGGTATCGTCAGAGCCACCTTCAGAAAGAATCTGCCATGTACTTCCTTTGGAGCTCCTTGCAGAATCATGTTGTACCCATCTAACATTTAAGGAGTTTGTTTAGTTGAGAGATTAGAGATATTTTAGTGATAAACTTTTATGACGACAAGGGAGAGATTAAATTAGAAGTTTATTTAAATCTTTGTCTAACGGCTAAATATTGTTATTTTTGTACAACGCGTGACACGAAGTCTACAGGAGGTAGTTTTTCACCCACCAACTAAATTGATTGAGACTTTGAGAGAAGGAGAAGAAAGTGTTCAGAGTTTATAAACCAAGTTATATCGATTTTAAGACCATCAGAAGTACCAAACGAGATTTAAGATGATGATAAGACTGACTTCATAACTCTCTTTCCAATCGGATGGGGACGCGAGTCTCCTCTGTCGAGAGCCAGTCATTACTAGTCTGATTATGAACATAGAAAGCCTGAGAGAAAAAGATTTCTGAGAGAACGAAAAATGATAAACTTGGTTTGAGAGCTCAATGTTACTGGATATTTATAGTAAATGTCATGATGAGACTTCAATTTAGGTCAGAAGCTTATGATGGTTAATCTATCAAGTGCCGACCAAAAAACTCGAAAGCTGATGTCTGACAATTCAAGTATTTACTGTGTCTAAAATTACAATTCCCAGCAGCAGAGATTGACAAAAATTGTTCAATTAAAACACTCTACTCGCGCTAGCTTACTTCAAATTGCATGGTCCCGCTAATGAGGCATTTTTCTGTTTTAGTTTTTCTGCTGCTCGTTTGTCTTCTCCAAATTTACGATTCCATCTACCTGAGATTCTCGACGGCTCGCCGCTGCAGCGCTGGTGCTTTGGATTGTTTCTTCGAAGTTCTGGGACTGGTATCAACATCGAGGGTACAAAATGAGAACGGTAGTACTACTGGCGAAAGTGGCAGTGGTACCAGTGGCTCTGGCTCTGGGTTGCTCCAGTCTTATTCTTTTTCTAAATCTGGCCAGCTTACTGTCTACCGAAGGGAATTCGAATTTATTAAAGCAGTTCATTTGCCAAGGTTCCCCCAAAAACCGTATGGATACCCAAGTAGACTTTCCTCGTTGGATTTTGACAAAATATATACGTCACTGCCTGGCTCAGTACTCAGAGATCAGAAGGAAAGGGAAGGAAGCCATATGATCACACAGGTAAGCTTGGCATCAATGGGAGATATTAGAAGTCCGGTTTCTAATGTTGTTATGCTGAACGGTGACAATTCAGATGAGTCTGGAAAAGAAAATGGGGTGATTATCCCAGCAACAATACCTGTAGAAACGGGTTTGTCTAGTAATTTTCGTAGTGCTTTTCTTATCGTAATAGTTCTGTCTTCGCGAAGTGAATTTGCTGAGAGGGAAGCCATTCGGCAAACTTGGGCCAAAGGGCATGATAATGTCTTTTTTATGGTAGGTGAGAGATATTGTAGAATTCCCCCTGAATTGAGAGTGAGTAAATTTACATGTGAGGCAAAGAAAGAGAAGGGCACTGCTAAATCTTCGCTAGAGAGTCCTGCCAATAAAGATATTATCAAGACGTACATTGAGAAAGAAGATGCTATCACGATGAGGCTGCGTTCTGAAACGAAGGTTGTATTGTTAAATATGGAAGATTTCTATCGTAATTTAGCTAAGAAACTAAAGTTGGGATATCTTTGGGCAGTTGAAACGTATGGTGAAAATTTTCAGTATATTTGTAAGATGGACACAGACGCTTTTATGCGGGTGTCGTCAACTGAGTATTGGTTGCGAAGGAGAATTGTAGAAAGTACGAGTAAGTCAAAAGGTAAAAGAAAACTATTAGTAGCCAAATCAAGTAGTACTACTAGTAACTCTAAGTCGAGGCACCCTCGCAGTAGAGCTATGAAGTCTTCTACCACACAATCATCTGCTAGTAAATCATCTGCCACAGCTGCCAAAAAAGTAAATGTAAAGCCTTTCATGGAGAACGAGGTCATTGTCGGTGGTGTTTCCGCCAACAACTGGACGCCCCGAGTTGGAAAATGGGCGGAGTTAAAGTACAAGCCAAAAATGCTTCCTCCCTTCCCCTCAGGAGCGGGCCACATAGTGAGTAAGGGGTTGATAGACCTCTTCAAAAAGGCCGTTGACAGCAACAATTTCACCGAGTATCAGGGTGAGGACACGTCATTGGGTATATGGCTGAAGGAATATGTAGTGGGAAAAAAGGGAGTGAAGTTCCAGTGGGTAGAAGTGCCGAAGTATATTACTACACATGATGGGAGTCAATGTAGGGATAAGACGAGATGGATAGTGAGCCACGATATTGGACCGAAACAACAGAAATTGTGCTATGATGTGGCGGATGAAACGCCGGAATTTCAGGGATTTTTGGAGAAGGAGTTTGTTTCGGGTAGTACCAAAGACTCTTTTTCGAATTCAATGATTATGAAAGGTTGTGGGTGGCCAAAGGAGGGCGTGTGTGAAGCAAAAACTCTAAGTGGATCAGACTCAGGAAGTGTGCCATCCAAATCTGTTGATGACAATCACGATAAGGCTATTGAGTTGCATGCAATCTCAAAAGCTCCAGCTTTGACAAGTTTAGGTGGAATTTCACCAGTTCCAAATTTAATGTTAAGTATTCCACCAGTCGATCTAGTGCTTTTCACTGGTATGAATCAAGTGGACGAACCGAGTTTATTCCCCGAACGCTCACGTGACAACGGAGATTTGTTTTATTGGTTTAATAGTGTTGCGCAATTTGCGCCCTGGGTGCGGTATGTTTGGGTTATGGTCAATGGACCCAATTCAGAATCAGAGGATGAGAGGACTGTGAATTCAGAATCAGAGGATGAGAGGACTGTGGAACTTCGTTTGCCATTCGCGCTTCCAGAACGGCATAAAGAGTGGTATAAGTCCCGA
>Ga0099797_100691_pt1 | contig 20631 bp, 10 predicted proteins | sample Uncmet_Sort48C_1_FD_89871 | JGI IMG/M metagenome (GOLD analysis project Ga0099797, IMG submission 89871) | Marine eukaryotic communities from CALCOFI LINE 67, Pacific Ocean - C012_Sort48C_1 | ecosystem: Environmental > Aquatic > Marine > Oceanic | place: Pacific Ocean: Monterey Bay | collected...
AGGTTGTGAGGTCCAGGGCCCACGTCATGTGGACCACTGGGCCCTTTTCTTTTTGCATCCACTGTGGTGCTCACACTAGGGTCTCACTTCGCAAGCTTGCCAGGGATTGCCCACGTCGGGTCACTTCTGTTGCTATGAGTAGAGCCTTGGATAGGTTGAGGCTTGGCCTTCATCCTACCACTGAGGATGTCCTTGGCATTCCTTGCCCTTTTTCTTTTTCTCTGCCGCTTGTCGCCTGTGGTGCTTTGGCCCAGGACTCCGAAAGTGAGTTAGAGGTTTCATAGTTTTGGCCCTAAGCTGCGATCAACATGGGCCACCTGGAAAAACACGACGCCCTCTCCCCCCTCCCCCCCCCCACCAAAAATACCTTGAAAACGCGAAAAAAGTGAAAAAAACAACAAAATCTGCAATTTTCTTAGTAATCTATTATAATAAGGTATTGCAGATTTTCATGAAAATTGCAGATTTTGTTGTTTTTTTCACTTTTTTCGCGTTTTCAAGGTATTTTTGGTGGGAGGGGGGAGGGGGGAGAGGGCGTCGTGTTTTTCCAGGTGGTCCATGTTGATCGCAAACTATTTGTAATAAAATTTAATTGAATACTACCACACAGGACTACACCTGTAAACAAGATATAAATAATAATAATCGAAATTTTACCCAATCTGGCAATCCAGCAATCCTGGCAATCCAGCAATCCAGCAATCTGGCAATCGCAACAACGCCAATAAAGAAATTAATACTGCTGGAGGACTAATTAATAATAGTCAAATAATAATCAATAAAACAAAACATAATATTATATTTTGTAATCTGTGTATACGATGATGAATATATTTACCACCATTCAAATCGTTGATGTAAATGTTGTAATTCCCACTTTTACTTGTTACACCTTTAAATTGATATTGGCGTTGGTATACTGCTAGTACTCACAATATTAAGATATAAATATATTTCTTGTATAGACGACTACTAGTATATAATAATATTATCACCATGGATGAAATCCAAGAAAAGAAGCGAAAGCGTTTAGTAGAGAAAGAAATTAACAGTATAAGTAGCGACGAAGATTCTTTGAGTCCATCTTCAGAAGAAGAAGAAGAAGAACTTGCAATAAATTTAGACCAACATGGTAGGATAATTTTCGGCGGTTCATTAAACTATGATTTTCAGTGCTATGAAAATATTTTTGATGAACGGATGGATGATGCATCGTATGCAACGCTTAGTAACGATTGCGATATCGCCTTTACAGCCAGAGAGATGGAAGATGACGATGACTATAGTTCTGGTGATACATTTTTTTTGTATGCATCTGAGGATAAACCAAGGACTAAGCTGGAGCAATTGGTAAAAAGAATTTTTAGGCACCATACAAAAGGTATAAACTACGACCCAACGATATCAGGCGCAGAATGGTGGACACTAGTAGTAGATCCTGATGATGGTGGAGTAGGCTTTCATTGGGATAAAGATTATAACTTAGAACATCATGGTGTATCCATTTTCCCGCATATGGCAACTGTTACGTATATAAGTAACTTGCCAAAAGCAGCACCAACCATAATTATGGAAAAAACAGCCCCGCCAATGTATGCCGATTCAATTGAAGGCAAAGCAGGTGAAAATGTATACATTAGTTGGCCGAAACGAGGAAGGCATATAACATTTGATGGTAGATTTCTACATGCCGCATGCACAGAACTTATTCCATCATTATCATCAACATCAAGTAATAATAATAAGAAAGGTTTATTGCTTCATGATACAAAGCGTATATCATTGCTTGTAAATGTATGGTTGAATCATGTTCCAAAAGATGCTTCTAAATTACCAAAACATATTGTAAATAAATTATCCCCATTCTTATTTGATGATGATACTACTATTGCTAATATGCATAGTAATAATAATAATAAGCAAAAAAAATTGAAGCGACCCATTGACTTTGTGGATGTAAATTTTCACAACAATATGAAACAACCAAATGATATTGTTGTAAAAAAAAAAGATATGGAAAGTTTGAAAATGTTTGAATGGGAATTGTTTGTAAACTCTATTGAATATGCTGTTCGTGCGTATATTCCAATCAAGGCAATAGAAGCGTTTAAAGGTAATCATCTTGATGGTAATTTATGTCGATTAATATATGATATGACAGAAGAAGAAGCATTTTTGCCAAATATTCAAGTGAAAAAAATCTAAAAAATAAAACATATACAGAAAGCTGGAAAGGTATGCATATATATACATACATGATATTTTTTAATATTTTATATGATAAAAATATAAATTTGTTTTATTAAAAATGCATAACTTTATTTTTAATTTTACTTAATATATTTACTGATATGATAATTCCTATGATACCCTCCATATATTAAAATTTATATTTTTTATATTCGTAGTTTTTCAGTTATGATATCATATGTGCAGAGATAATGATCTTTTTCGAATTGTTTCAATAAACTTATGAAACCTAGATTTGGTTCGACAATAGATCGTTTTTCACGTACACATCTTAATGCTTCCATCCACCCTATATTGTTTTTATACATTAAATACGCTATAATAATCGTCGCAGACCGTGATTTACCCATCATGCAATGGATTAATATTTTTTTACGTTTCGTATTATTGTTGTTGTTATCATTTTTACTAATCACTTGATCTATATAATTTATACACTCTTTCAAAATTACAAGTAACTCCATGTTTTTTTCTGGTTTATCAGAAACATTATAATATTTATACACAACATTGTCCATTTTTTCACATCCAATATCACCACATAATGATAATATGTCCGTGATGCCAATTTCAAGCAATTTATCGTTATTAATAGCTGCCCCAATACTTCCTATGTATATATTTTTCTCAATTTCAACGGGCATGCCATCAGTTTCTTTTAATCTTATAGCTGCTAATATTCGCAATCCTTTTGATACACGTGCGCTTCGTTTTTTCAAGTATGCCATATAATGAAAAACAAAAATTTGTACAGGTGCTGCATATGATGCTACCAGACTAATCTAAGATGGAAAAAAGTGATAAAACAGTGTAAACGACATAAATAGTAAGAAAGAACAATGTTATCAAAGTTGAGATGATGTTAATACAGGTATATATATATATAATATAATATATAGTATTACTAGACTATTGCACTATATAATATTTTCTTTCGAGAAAGAGGAAGAAAGAGTCTGACGACTGACGACGCAGACGGACTAGCTCCAGCAGACGGACTAATAGTAATAGTACTATATTTATATATTGTGCTATTCGGTTAAAAAAACTTAAATATACTATTATTAGTACTATGCTAAAATGGCATGCGTCGTCAGACTCTTTCGACATACAGGTATTAATATATGGGAGCTGGCGAGCTGGCCAGGCTGGCTGGCCCGGCTGGTCTTCCTGGGAAAACAGATAGATTTGTACAAAGAGCAAAGAGATTTGTTTGGACCCGGAAGATCTATAATAAGGTGTGCAGGTGTCCAGAATTACGAATAATACGTATATAGTAGTAGGATTTTGGCATTGCTTTGCTGGATTATTATTTTTTTTTTAATTGCACACTGCTGGACTGCCAGACTGGCAAGCTTGTACTGGCTGGCTGGCACACCACCACGTACAATATATAAAAACATCTGCTACGACACCATTGCACCGCCAATAACTGCTTTTACTTCTCCTTTGCTCTTATCTTTTGCAATTGTCATCGTTGTTCCAGATATTTTTATAACAACGTAACGAAACACGACAATCAGACCTTGTTGATAAATATATAATTATATATTATATTTTTTTTATTTTAGGTCATATTACTATTTCAAGGTGCTGACCTTTATTGGCATAAGCACAACATACAAATCTAACAATTTGTACAAATCACTTGTGCACTTCGTATAAAAATAGAATATAACTTGAAATAACTTGTAACAGCTTTTTAATATTTTATAAAATTTTTTTGTCTATTCTTGGAGGCCGAATTCCCCCACAAAACTTTTAAGGTTTTAAGAAAGAGTCGGTCTGACGAAGCAGACGACTATATCATTGTGTATTATATTTTCTTTTTGATAGATTTGAAGGATATAAAAGAATTATCAGATACAACATTATTATTTACTCTTTAATTACCGAGTATCACATGTAATTTTTATTTACCACCAGGATTATGCAACACCATTTTACTAAACAATTGCGTTTGCATATTTGTCATGGTAAACTTCAATCCACGTTCGGAACATTGAAATTGCACTTTTACAATTCCTTTGATCGAATCAACAAACAAACCATGTAAACATACTAAATCATAATCAAGTTTTGTATATTCGTTTTGCTTATAATGATGCAAACCACGTCGAACGTGACCTTGGGTATCTTCAAAATTCATATAAAACATTTCTTGCCATAATTCTTCAATATATTTAACAAACCCACCTGGATTTTCTAAAATTTCACCCAATTTTGCTATATATTTACTCCCAACAAGATCATGAAACCATGTACATTCATTGATATAATGTAATAACGTAACCATAGTTATTTCACTTTCATGCATATCCATCCATTCGATGAAATCATGGAACCATTTTGCAAATTCTTTTGTATATTTATAAGGCAAAATATTTGGATTTTCATCAATTGCTTCCATTAAACACGTTAAAAATTCCAATATATGTTTACGCGGAAGTGTAAATGACATGCTACCACGTAATTTAAAGATATCATTTAATATTGCTAATTTTGCACGATTTTGTGAAAATATGTTCTTCTCCCCAGGTGATATATCAAAACGAATTGATAAACTACGTAATAAATTTGCAATAGGCATATAAAAACCAAACGCTCCTCTAATATGCATAGCTTTACCAGCGAAAAAAATACATAATCGATATACACGAGTACCTTCATCTTCAACCAATTCAATTGTAAATGAATCATATTGTGGTATTTCCTGAAAAATAGGCTTTAAATATTTATTTAAAATCCCACGAAACCCCATTTCCAATGTATCTAAACGATCCGATGGGATGAAATCATGCACAGCAAAATCAACCGTTATAAATGTTTCAACTTTGTCTGGTGCTTCAATTGAATCTAATAATTCTGTTAAATCCGTTGCTTCTAATTTTAACCAATCCACTTGCATTATAACAAGATTTTCAGCACCCAATGCGTTGGAAAACATACGTTTATCAACATCCCCAATAACTATTTCACTTTGCAATACAATGCCTGATTTTAATCGATCATCATCAACTTTTCCTACTTGTAAAGCGGCTAACTTTTTCTTTTTTTTCTTCTTTAATGGTAATGGATCCGTTGCTCTGCGTTTTTCATATGTTTTACCAATTGCTTCCATTCTACCTTTAAATAGTAAACAATTTACCTTTACACGTAAAGCAGTTTTTTGAATAAAATAATGCATATCGTGCTGTAATTTTTCTTTGACAAATGGTACGATTTGTACATATCCTCCAGAATTTCTTTTTTTATTCAAAATATTATTTCCATTTTTCTTATTATTACGATCCTTTTTCTTTTTCTTTGTTTCAGTATTATTATTATCCATATTGTTATTGCGATTGTTTCTTCTTTTGTTTTTATTATCATTTAATGCTTTCATTTTTTCTTGTAATTCTTTTTGTTTTTTCTCTTCCTCTTTTCTGATTATTTCTGATAAAGTTACATATTGCGTATCTTTCATGATTTGAATAACTAAATCATCGATTAAAACATATGGAACATCATCCGTCCATCCATATTTACAAATGATTTCACGTCCATGTTCCTTCGTTATAACTATTTGATACAAGTCATATACAAATAAACGTACATGTTCTGGTAAAACAGCACCATCTGGCAACTCTAAATATTGTGGTATTTTCGGTTTTCGTATACGTTCACCTGCTCTTTCTTGTCTTCGTACTTCTTTCCTCGCTTCTTTCTCTAAAAATTTCCTTGTTTTTCCCGGTAACAAAACTTGAATTGGCATTGTTTTACTTATTAAATTTATTGAATTATATATTCGTTCTTTTTCTCTATCTTTTATATTACGTAAATCCATTTCCAAAATACCTAAATCATCATGTAAAGTTCGTGTCAATCTACAATCCCAATGCAAACGTACGAAACCTTCATAATCTAAACCAATTTTTTTTTGTGCACTTGCATATCGTTTTAAAATAATCGTTTCATATGTTCTTTGACTAAATAATTCATGCTGAAATTCCTCCTGCCTCAATGATTGTGTACAATACGTTGCAAAATCATGCAAATTCCAATATCCATTTTCTCGATGGTCAAATAAGTCAAATATAACACGCAAACGTTCTCTGGCATATTCATTATATGATAATACACTCTCTTCAATTAATGTTTTTGGATCAACAATTAATTGATATTCACTAACTTCATCTAAATTTGGTACAAATGGTGGTGGCAATGGTGGTTCTATATCCCTATTTTGTAAATTTATATTTTGCTCATATGCAACTTGTAACATTTCTGGATCGCAACGTAACGCTTTTATTGAATCTTTTAAACCTTCAATTTTGGAAATAATTTTTCTACGCCGTAAATTTAATTGATTGTATGATAAATTGACAAGCTGTGAACGTGGTGTTGGTACATACCCCCTCCCTTTAAATCCTTTTGCAACGATTTGTTGATCATCCACTTCACCAGCAGCAGATGCCACACCTTTTTTTCTAGGTTTCATTGTTGTTCTTTGTACTATATTATTATTATTATATTTAGTCTATCTTTTAATAAATTATAATAATTTTGAAACCAGTGTGTATTATATTATATAGATTGTAAATATGAATTTTATTACATCCAAAATATGAAGCAACTTTTCACTTATTTTTGATAAGTATTTATCCTAATAGAAGGTGAAACATTTTAGCTTAAATATTATATGTATATGTATATCTATATTTGTATGTGTGATGTAAATCTGTATTCGAACCAGGTATATACATTTTTTAAAATTTAAACTTTTTTAATTTTTAATAATTATTATTATTAATGAAATTAATAATAGTACTACACACTGTAGCTATTTTAATATACAGTAGCTAGAGCTACCTGGTATTATACTACTGTACCTGTACCTGTTGGTTTTAAGGAATTGCGAATCCGTTCGTTATAATTTATTTCATGATGACAAAAATATTCAATACACCAAATTGATGCACATATTATCTATCTTGCCCTATAAGCTACAGTACCAGGTAGTACAATAATCCTCGTACTTTAGCTATACGCTACTGTATACTGTATAATATTTAATATTGTTGTATAACGAACACATAAGCACATTAGCGCATATATATACACACATATGGATATATATATAGATATATATAATCTACAGAATGCCCTTGTATATAGACGACTAAAGACGACACATGTGAACATGTTATACAAAGAAAGCATTTAATACAACTTGGATAAATACAACAGATTTTTATAGTGTCTATTTAGTAATTATAGCAACATGAAAAAAATGAAAAAAAGAATAAAAAAACACACGAAAAAAAAACGTACGAAAAAAAAACGTATGGAAAAAGCAGAACAACAACATATAACATTGCCAAGAAAAGCAAGATCAGATCCATTTGCATATTTTTCAAAACATGGACCATATAGTATCGTTGGTGATAATGATAAAGTTTTCCATAATATCGGTGGTGAATATTTTGATGATTTAGTTGGACCTGATGTACGATTAAATGAACGATTGCATAAAGCTGCGAAATTAGGTAAATTAAAAATAGTCAAGCGATGTTTGGAATATGGTGCAAATATAGATTCAAGAAATCATGTATTGGGTTGGACGGCGTTGCATTATGCTGCACATAATGAGCATGAAGATGTAGTTAGATTTTTAACAATAGATGCAAATGCAAATACGGAAGCAAAAACATTTGATGGAAAAATCCCAAAAGATTTATGCGATCTAGGCAATACATATACCTTTTTGCATCGGTGGGAAAAAGAAGTAGCACGACGGAAGCGTCAAGCTGTCAATGATATATTAAAACGCAGTAAAATGAAAGCCAGGGTAAATACTAGGAACAAGAAAAAACCGCAGCAGCAGAGAGTAAATGATCTTACTCATAAAGATGATAAAATAATAGAAACGAAAGACAATGAACATTTTGTTATTACTGGAGAACATAATACAATAGAAAAAATGGTTCAACATAATCATCATACTAATACATTAAGTAATAATAACAATAATGACATGACCAATGGTGCAAACAATAATATTATTGATAACACAATGGTAGTAGAAGATATTATCAATAATAATAGTAGTTATGAAAAGCAAATTATCGTTGAACCGAATTCAAATCATCATAATATGATTGATTCAATAAATATGAGTGCAACACAAAGGAGAGCAATCTTTTCTGTGGAAATACTATGTGATACAATAAACGAAAAGATGAGACAATCTGCTGCAAATAATGATGTTCAAAAATTGAATAAATTATTAGGATCTGGGATTAATTGTGATCCTCAATCGAAATTAACTGGCTGGGCACCAATACATTATGCAGCATACTCAAACAATCATGAATGTGTAAAAATATTATTAGAACATGGTTCAAACCCTGAAAGAAAAACTTCAGATGGTAAAACTGCAATTCACTTATGTCTCGAGGGAAATGGTGAAAGACATTGTGAATCATATCAATTAATACATAAATGGATAGATAAAAAACATACAGATGAAAAATATCGTAATAAGAAATCGAGATTACGTCGTAGTAATAGCAGTATAGAAAATTTATCATTAGCAAGGTCTGGATTTAAACAAAGAAGTGCATGGAGATAAAATTGTATGTGTGGCGTCTTTAACAGGACGAAAATGCGTAAAAAATATACGAAGTCCGTATATTTTTATTCGTACCCGAGAAGCGCCCCGTAGTAAATGTTAAGTGCCGTCTACTTCTCGTATGATAATAAAAATATTAGAGTGTGTACATTTTTTTCGTAGCGTGTTATGAAAAATAAATTTTTTTTTATTTTAATATAAAAAAAAAAAATATATATATTATATAAAAAAAATATATTTTTTTTTAAAATTTAATCCCACCTACCCCACTCTTTTTTTCTATTTTTAAGTTGCATCTATAATAACCCTTTTTACATTCTTTAAATCAGGCATGTTGTTTTCATCAAAAGGTGGAGGTATATTTAATTCCGATGCAATATCTTGTAAATCACAACAAACAGATAATTTCACAGGTATACCATTTTTTGTTCTCTCAAGCGATGCTTTATATTCTGGATCTCCTGGTATCAAAACAGGTTGCGTTTCATCAATTGGAGGACAATTACGAAATGTTTTAATCCATAAATCCATTGTTTGTTTAAATTCATTTACTGGACGAAAACCATTGATTCTCATTGCACCAAAAAAATGTCCAATTCCATTTACACGTTGTTGTATTGTTGTTGACTCTTCTTTTTTATTATCATCCCCATCATTATTACTTTTTGTTGAATCACCATAATTGACTGCATTTGTAGTAAACCCATCTACGGTGGGCCCCCAATTTCCACCACTAAGAACTGCACATAATATATCAACCATAGCTGCTAAACAATAACCTTTATGTCCACTATTAATTCGATGTCCACCTAAATTCATCAAAGCACCTTCGCCTAATACTTTATCAGGATCTGTACACTCCAATCCATCTGAATCGATTGCCCAATTTCCTCCTAAATTTTGCCCTGTTCTGGAACATTCTTCAACTTTCCCCCAAGGCACTACGGAAGTGGCCATATCAATAATCATTGGTCGACCTTTATTTGTACAAGGAAATGCAATTGCAATTGGATTTGTCCCTAAATATCGTTTTTTACCATATAACGGAGCAACCACCGATCCTGAATTTGTCATCGATATGCCAATCATATCTTTTTTCAAACTTTCAAGAGAATAACTACCAGCAATTCCATAGTGGTGGGTATTTCGTACACTAACCCATCCACTGCCCACTTTTTCTGCTTTTTCCATTGCAATTTCATTACATTTTGGTCCAACGATCAATCCTAAGCCATTATCTCCATCTACCGTTGCAGTCGAAGCAGTTTCTTTAATTATTCTAATCCTTGGTTTTGGGTTAATTATATTATTTTTTAACATTGAAAAGTAGGCCATCAATCTTGCAATTCCATGAGAGTCAATCCCCCTTAAATCAGCTAATATCAATACCTTTGCAGCTTTCTTCGCATCTTCTTTGTAGCAACCACACTTTACCAATACTTTAGCAACAAACTCGCGAAGTACTGGAGCACGAATAAGATACGTTCCAGATGTTTTTCCAGTTTTTATTTTAGTAGAAGCAGAAGATGATTCAGAAGGTTTAATAATATTCTTCTTCTTATTATTATTAATATTATTATTGGCAATCCTTTTATTTGTCACTTTATTATTATAATAATATAAATATACATAGGTAACAATAGAAGCACCAACCGCGCCAGCTGTTACAAGCAAAACATCTCGATTGTTAAATTTGAATGGCATTGTTTGAGATTTGTGAAATTTATCTATATCTTTCTCTCGTATTTGTTTCGTTCCTATAAAAGATGTAATATTTGTTCGTATCTTTATATCTTTATTATTATATGATGGTGCTATGCGTATTTTTTTATTCTAATTCCTGCAGCGGGTCATACGCAGTGTGTTGCCAGTACGCAGTATAATTTACCTGGTAATGAAACATGGAACAAAGTTAATGCTATTCGTATGCTAAACCTAATAATGTCAGCGAAATTCCAAAAAAAAATATAAAAATATATGATGGAAATATCCTGCCTGGCCTGGTTAAAATCTTAAAGTTATAATAATTTTACACTTCTCGTGTTAAGTAATATGCTCAATACTCAATCGCAAAGAATAATAATGCTATTCTACTATAGTAAAGCTCTAATGCACCTCTGCAAACTAATATATATAATATTATATGAAGGTTGGTACGTATATAAATGACATAGTACGACGCTCGTATAATATTTTTAATATTTAAAAAATTCTTATATTTTTATATTACGATACACTCTTCGTATATTTTAATGACTTACGCCCACTTAACAAATGCAGCGCGTATTTATAATTTATCATCTCTCTCTCCCCCCCCCCCATTTTTTTATTATTTAAAACATTAGTGTCGCTATACAAATCTACATCATGCAAAATACAGAAAAAAATACGCGTATTTATGACATTTGCATACCCATTGCTTTTAATTGTTCAATTTCGCGCCTTCTTGCTTCTTCTTGTTGTCTTTCCATTGCATTTTGACGTTCAATTTCCTTTACACGTTCCTCATCTTCTTTTGCAAATTTCTCAGCTTCCTCGACCATTTTTTCAATCTCTTCTTTGGTTAAACGACCTCTGTCATTGGTGATGGTAACATCAGCTTGTGCACCTGTTACTTGATCTTTTGCCACAACATGCAACATACCATTGCTATCGATGTCAAATGTAACATCAACTTGTGGAACATTTCTTTTTGCACGTTCAAGACCAGAGATAGTGAATTTACCAAGTAAATTGTTGCCATCAACACACTGGCGTTCACCTTCATATACACACACATCAACTTCCGTTTGATAATCTTCTTCCGTAGTGTAAGTTTTAGTTTTACGCACTGGGATTGGGGTGTTACGTTTGATTAAAGTACTCATGACACGTCCAGTAGTTTCGATACCTAATGACAAAGGAGTTACGTCAACTAATAACAAAGAATCGGTTGCTGCGTTACGTGCACCACTTAAAATAGCACCTTGAACAGCTGCACCATATGCAACAGCTTCATCTGGATTGATAGTCTTGCACAAATCTTTGCCTTTAAAGTATTCTGAAAGTACACTTTGAATTTTTGGGATTCTGGTGGAACCACCAACAAGTACAATATCATCGATGTCTTCTTGTTTCATTTGTGCATCTTTCAATACAAATTTGACAGTGTCTAAGCATCTTTGGAAAAGTTCATCGCATAAACTATCGAATTTAGCCCGGGTAATCGTTATTGCACAATCAATACCATCGACAAGAGAATCTATTTCTATCGAAGCAGTTGTACTTGCTGATAATTGCCTTTTTGCTTTTTCACACGCTTGTCTTAAACGCTTCAATGCACGTGCGTTGTCTGCAATAGATGGAGCTTTTCTGTTCTTGCGTTGGAACTCTTTTTGTACATGATTTTGTAAAATATTATCAAAATCTTCACCACCTAAATGTGTATCCCCAGCAGTTGCTTTAACTTCGAAAATACCTTTTTCAATGGCTAAAATGGAAACATCGAATGTACCACCACCTAAATCAAATACTAAAATGTTTTTCTTTTTCGCTTCATCTTTATCATCCAAACCATAAGCCAATGCAGCAGCAGTTGGTTCATTGATAATACGCATGACTTCAAGGCCAGCAATAGCACCTGCATCTTTAGTAGCTGCACGTTGGGAATCACTGAAATATGCTGGTACAGTGATAACTGCTTTTTTAACTTCATGGCCTAAAAATGTTTCAGCGATTTGTTTCATTTTAGTTAAAATGATAGCACTGACTTGTTCCGGTGCTAATTGGGTATCTGCGCCATTGTGTTCAACTTTCACCATAGGCTTGCCTTCAGGTGATTTCAAAACTTCATATTGGAACATTTCAATATCTTTCAAAACTTTTTCTTCATCGTAACCACTACCAATTAAACGTTTGACGTCATATACGGTATTTTTTGGGTTCATAGAAGCTTGGCGCTGTGCCGGTGCACCAACAAACCTTTCACCACTGTCGGTACTGAAACCAACAACAGATGCGGTTGTACGACTACCTTCTTCATTTGCAATAATTTTGACACCATCATCTTTCCATACACCAACACATGAATAGGTGGTACCCAAGTCAATACCAATAATAGTACGCTCTTCTGGTGGAATTTCCCTATTGGCTTCTTCGATTTTAGCAATTTCAGCATTTGCTCTTTCAATACCATCGGTAACAGCTTTGTTTTCAGGTTCAATTGCTTCTCCAAGTTTCAATGCAGCAACAGAATCTTCGTATTTCTCTTGTGCAAACAGAGCAGAACCTAAACGGATGTAACCTTTCACCCAGTTTTTGTCTAAAGCGATACATTTTTCCGCATCAGCTTGTGCTTTTTTGTTTTCACCTAATTTGATGTAAGCAGCGGAACGATTACTTAAATATACAGTTGATTTTGGATCAAGTTGTACCGCATCAGTGAAGCACCCGACAGCTTCTCTGTATTTACCAGCAGCGAATGCAGTATTTCCCATGTTTTTAGCTTCTACAGCCATCTTTGCGCGTTCATTTACGCTTAAGTTTGCAAACTCACTTGCTAAGGTTGGGTCTGACGCTTTCTTAGTTTTCGATTTCTTCTTTCTTCTTTTTGGTGGCATGATGTATTTGTTGTAATATGTTATTTTTTTTTAATATAAATTATATATATGTATATGCTTTCTTCTTTTGCTGTATTTGTTTTATTATAAAATATGAAACTATAATTTGTTATTATTATTTTTGATTGTTTATATTGTTGACATTCTATAAGTTTTATCACAAAGACACACTCTCTTCTTTTTATATAGTCGTCTACTATTTATTAAGAAATATGGCAGCAAGTGTATAAATAAATAAATTCAATTTACATATAGTATGAATATAGCATTATAATATTTATTTTTTTCATCGTATGAATCCAATTCACTGTATCACTTTTTCTTTGAAATTGTGGTCTACCTTCCTCTCTGCTTCGAGCCACGAACAACCATTCATTGCAATTTGGCAAGTTTACTAATAGATTAGCATACTACAATGACATACCACCAGTAGCTGCTATACTCAGGAAACCCCCCGCTATGCTATTCGCATAGTCTACGAACGAGGATACAGTAGCTAGTGGTATAGTCTACCGAGGCGAATATCGTAAGTGCGTAAGACACTAAGACGTACACGTAACAATATAGATCTATCCCTATCAACTCATCATTTCTTTCATGTATTATTCTAATTATTATCGTACCGTATTACGTATTACTGCTCTCCTGATGCTGTGGTGCTGTTATACTATAGTTAAGTAAAAATATAATTTCAAAAATACAGTATACAGTATTAGGCCAAAGTATTCATACTATTATTTGGTAATACGTGCATACTGTTACTGTACTGTATGTAGTCGTCAGTTCTACTAGTAATATCATTCAAAAAGAAGAATGCCAGGAATGAGTGATTGTTGTTGATTGCCTGCTGTGGCCTGCCTTGCCTGGATTGCTGGATTGCTATGAATCTAATGAAGAACGTTATAAAAAAATTAAAAAAATAGAAGAAGAAATAAAAAATATTGATTGATTGAAAACTAAAACATAGATCTATATCTGAGTAATTACAGTAATATAAAATATTAATAATAATAGTTATAGTAACATCTCATAATTTATACATGTATATTTTTATTCAATATATGAAGAATTGAAAAGAAAAAATTAAGAACATATTCATTCACATAATAAACGAAGACATCAATAATAATTCTTGTTAACTTTATTTAGAGAAAATTAAATACCCAACAGAATAATAATAACTTTAAGAAACAGTAATGTTTTTATTCAACGGTGCTCCACTTGGAACGGAAGAAAAAATTGCTAAAGTTGCAGTGAAACCTCGAAAACCACAAGGTTATGAATCATTATTTGCAAAATATCAACGTGAGAAAGAAATAATGGAAAAGCATAATAAAGGTCTAAATGCAACGATAAGCAAATACGATAATAATCATAATTACACTACTAGTAATACTAGTAGTATTAATAATCATGTTAATAATAATAATAATAATAATAATAATCAATTTATTAATACTAATAACAACTTCTATAAAAAAGATGACGAATATAATAATAATGGTAGTTTTAAAATATATAATGAAGACGAAGATGATTTTGATTATGATAAATATAGAACAGACGCAAACGATAAATACAACATTGGTAGGTATGACGATGATGAAGCACCACAAAAAATAATGGAACGTGATCAACAAGAAGAAGACGATGAAGGAGAAGACTCCGAGGAAGAATCAGCATTAATATCACCGCCAAAAAAAAGAGTAGTAGTAAAAAGTTTATTTGATGAGTTAGATTTTTTAGATGACTTTGAAAATTTTTCTGAATTTAATAATCATATGATCTTATCAAAAGATGTTTTGAAGAAAAAAGGTAGTACGAACAATAATAATGATAATCATAATAACAATTTCAAATCTGCAGCAATAATGAAAAAGACAGCACCATCAATATCAAAACGACAAACAAAAGTTGCACAAAAAACATCTCAACAACGTCGTCCAGATACTGGTGAAAGTCAGAATTTTGTAGAATCAACATGTTTTAAAGGTGCTAAAAAAGGATATATATTTAAAATGGATAAAAATGGTGTAGGCTATTACAAAGATACATATTACAAACGACCATTATCTCAACCAAAAAGATACCGCCAACAACCGCAACAACAACAGCAAAAACAGTCATCATTGAAACAAAATAAAAAATCATTTAGACGTAATAAAAATAATATAGTAACCGGTCCGCAACAACCAAATAAAAAGAAAACGATCAATCATAATTCTCATAATGTAAGAAGAAGTACAGGTTCCTTGTATAATGGTATCGAATCCATGCTTCATAGCAAAGGTCCATTCATTGATAATACTAGAAACAATAACAACAATAATAATGTAGCATCTACGTCATTGCCACCAGCAATGACGCAAGGTGTGAAATTACCAAAAGTTGCAAGTTTACCTAAATTAAGATCCGAATTATCTCAAATGAGAAAAATATCATCCGGTATAGTACAAAATAAAGGTTCTCATCCTGCATATGCAAAACGTCCATCACAACGAGAAATGGATATGAATCCAGATAGACCATTTGATTATGCAAAATTACGAGAAGCTATGGAGTATGCGAAACAATTTGATTTTAAAGTAAATAGTGAGAAATTAATGCAAGGAGCACCAACAGCTAATAATAAAAGTAACAATGGAGGTGGTAATAATAATAATAGTAGTAGTAACAACAAAACTAAATCAAAAAATAATTTAAGAAGAAAAAAAGGAACGAGTAGAGAACATAAAATATTAAGAGATGTTTATCAAAATCGTAGCCGTATGATGGCTAGTGGTGGTAGAAGTACTGGAAGTGGGAAAAATAGACGGAGAGGATCAAAGCAAAGAAAACATGGTAATAAAATAGAAGCGCCAAAATCAAATATGGAAAGTTTGGTAGAAAATTTTGAAAAAGGGTTAGAGTTACAACGATTACGTGCAGAATTAGAAGAATCAAAACAATCATATTATGCATCAAATAAATTCATTGAGCAGTCACAATCATGGTTTAATGCTTAGTATTTTTTTTGTACACGTAACAAACGGTATTGTTGTGTTATTGTTGTTGTGTTGTTTGTTCCGTGGTGTACACATTTATATATATTATACGATCGTATATTATATCATATATATATCATATCATATATAAAAAAAGAATATAAAAATTTGCTATGATATGTACTACTATGATACCAGGACTACACAAGTACATTGATAATTTTAAAAACTACGAGTACAAAAAATACACACTTTTCGTAAAAATAAAAAGTGTATACGCGCGTATTTAATACGAAGCGTAGTACTCGTATATTACAACCTTTGTATCATAAAAGCTTGTACCCGCTCTAATCTTTTCACGGGCCATATTAAAAATATTTTTATTATATTTTTTCGTATTTTTTACGCACCCCCGCCGTATAAATATTTTATATGCATAATTAAAAAAATATTAAAAAATTGGATTTTTATATTTTTAAATGCATAAAATTTATTTTTTTTCAATATTTTTTTACTCATATAACTCTTCAAAAGAATTACAGTCAACATCATTATTTACATTGTCTAAAGATCCGAATTCTGGATATTGTTTATTCTAGCATCAATTTCTTCTAATTTTTTCGAAACAACATTAGCCATAACATCTGGTGCATAATATTTTAACATTGTATCTCTTGCATTGACTCCTTTCTTTTTTGCCTCATCTGGATTGTCAACGATATTCCGCATCAATAATTGTAAATGCTGACTGCTTGGTTCTGCCCAAAAATGACCTTGAAATGCTCCTTCCAATATTTCGGACATTCCACTAATATCTAAAGGATATGCATTTTCTTCATTTATGAACTCGGTCGTTCCAGAAAAATTAGTTGCAATTATTGGTAAGCCCGATGCCATCGCTTCACAATGTGGCCTTCCCCACCCTTCCCCTCTTGATGGTTGCACCAAAGCATCTACACTATTATACAATGTCGGCATTAAGTTTTGTGGTATTCCACTTTTCAATACATAAATACTTGGCAAGTCCTCAATGCTTAACTTTAATACATTTTTAATATATTTTTCAATTTCACCTTGAAAATCAGAAGTGCTATGAAAAGCATTGGATAATAGATACAATACGACGCGATCATTTTTATGAAATTCATTGAAATACGCTTTTAACAAAACATCCCATCCTTTACGTTTTTCCCATTTAAATACACTTAAAAATTTAATTTTGTCTTTATTCTTATCTAAATCTGGAAACCGAAAATTTCTTCCTGCTGTGGTTGGATTGAAAAAGTCCGTATCAACAGGCTCCCCGAGAACGTTTAATTTAGTATCCAAAGGCCCATCCTTCGTAAAAGTACCCAAATGAAACTGGCTAGGTACCCATATTTCATCCATTTTGTTCAATCTTTTGGCCCACCCTGTCGGTATCCTATCAGTCTCAAACATAGTTCGTCCTATTGTATACAAGCTTGTTTCATAAGCTGGTGGACAATTCACATGGCTCCAAGAGGATGGGTTCCATGCACCTGGTTCTGAATGACAAATTACAATACTTGTTCGATGATCAAGCTGACTACCAATCATATCCCTTAACATCAGTCGCTCATCGTCTGGCAAACCTTCAACAAATTTTTGATTAAATGAATCTCCGTGTTGAATTATTTTAATATTAACTCCTTTTTTGTACAATCCTAATACAAAGCTAATTGCCTCGGAGCAATATCCACCACCACTAAAGAAAGGTGCATACCATATAACATTCAGTACAGATGTTACAGGCAACGGATAGGATAGGAATGTAATGATAAATGATAATAAAAAAATAACAACATTCATATTGTTTATAGTTGTTGTTGTTTCTCTTTTTTCAAATGATGTAACAGGTATATGCACATGTCTATTTTTATATAATTGTTTGTAAAAAAATTATATTATTTATATTATTTCAAATTATTATTAATAAGCAACATAACTGGAGCTGGAGTTGTGCCGGAGAGTGCTGCGTCATCAGGTTAAGGTAGCTCTACTGGCAAGGAAAATCTCTGTGGGATCCAGACAGAGTAGCTAGCTTGGAGTATCATCCAAGTGCCAGTAATATAATTCTGAGAGAGTTTAGATGAAGGATCCGCGCATCCCCTTAAAAATACAGAAAAAATATATTCACAATAATACGTTTATATATATATTAATATACTAGTATTATAATAAACAAATAAAAAACATTATTTTTTAACCAACTCGAAATGTATCACTATTAAATTCGATCCCAAGTTTGCTACGAAGTTTAGTAACTTTCTCAGCAACTTCCACCATCGCTTTGTCAATTTCCATTTTTGTTTGCGATATTTCTAATTCTATCGTTGCACGACCCGTTTTCAATTCATTTAAATCGTCTAACAAGTCAGTTACATGCCAACTCACATTTGCTAAAACAGGTAAATGTTTCGCTTTTCGTTTTGCAAGCCTCCATCTCATCAAGGATAATTCCATACTAGCTCTTATTTCCTTTGCACTGCTTGAACCGAAACATCCACCTTGAGATGATAAAACATTATCCATAATACGTATACGTTCATTTAAACTATCAGTTGATTTATACTCTGCAAGCTGTTCTGGGGTCATTCGTTTCATCGCCCGTTTCTTTAATTTAACAGAAAGACGCCAAAATCGTTGTATATATGCTACTGCTTCAAGTCGTAATTTTTTATTTTGTATTGATTCTGATATATGTCTAATTACTCGCATTTCTGCTGTCGTAGGATTCAATGTTTGTGATATCGCACTAATTAAAATTGCAAAGATAACGATTGACCCCGCCCCACTCAGTGTATTCATCGTATTTCCAGCTACACTTAATGGCATACGCAATGGGTTGACTACTAATAAAAGATTTAATGAATAATACAACCATCCTAAAAAGGGCTCTTGTCGATAATGGCAATCTCCATCATATAAATCTAGATCACCACGCATATCAACAACATTAGTCGTCGTTGCATCAGTTGCATTTCTTTTTGGAACGCACTCTAATCCGCTCTCTGATTCTTCTAGTAAAAAAGTTGCAATGACAGCCCAAATCCCCATACTTATGGCAATGATTGTATACGGTTTAATTCGCAAATATGCTCTCATCGTAAATAACCCATCAAATGTAACCCCGGCCATTTTTGCTAAAACTTCTAATTTAACACTAATATAATTTTGTATAAAATTTTGCTGCACTAACATCGGTAATTGATATAAACGTAGTAACATCCCCCATGAAAGAATGGAAGTCAGCCAATACCGTAATACTTTTTCATCTTTCAATGCAACTGCTAGATACGGTGGTACATGTATGCAACAAATCAATATATCTTGCAAGACTTGCCTAAATACCCAACCGGTATTGCATATAGTACCTTTTTCAAACATATTACCTTGAATCTTCAACCCCTTGAACAAATTCATTAACATCTAATCATGAACTGCGATGTGTTAATATATTGTAATAAAACACCCTGCCTTCCCGCAAGGATGATCGAACGGCTATCCATCCTCCTGGTAAATCGAACTTATTTGTTTTTAAATTTTTTTCTGGTAAACCTTTTCCAATCTCTGTAATATATTCATGTTTTATACCACCACTTCTCAAGCCAGGTATCGGAAATAAAAATGGATTTTGTTGCCTAGATGATTTTGATGACATGTTATCGCTATATATACATATCTAGTATGTATATATACAATGCCAAATAATATTTTAGATTAAACTTATTATTCCTTTTGTTGTATTGTGAATGTGTACATGTACCATCATAAATATACTATATATTTACAGACTCTATTAAATTTATTACAAAACATATAGCACCCCATTGGCTATAAATAATTAATTAACAACGGTTTGTGTAAAAAAAACATGAGCTATATTTCAATTATGCCTACTATACCATTGCACCTAAATTTTGGTACATTATCCAGGTATCTGTACTTTTTTAAGGTCCAATCTGGTGTAAAGGTTTGCTAATGTGCTAATGTGCTATCCAGGCTATCCTTAATATTTAAAATTACTACGAGAGTAATGGTGCAAGATGCTAATATAATAGTATTAGTATTATAATTCTCTATGAGAGGATCCGCTAATTTCAAATAATACGTATAGTCATCTAAAAAACAGCCTTTTTCTTTTTTGTTATAAGCCTGGTATGGT
>Ga0099797_100692_pt1 | contig 20614 bp, 12 predicted proteins | sample Uncmet_Sort48C_1_FD_89871 | JGI IMG/M metagenome (GOLD analysis project Ga0099797, IMG submission 89871) | Marine eukaryotic communities from CALCOFI LINE 67, Pacific Ocean - C012_Sort48C_1 | ecosystem: Environmental > Aquatic > Marine > Oceanic | place: Pacific Ocean: Monterey Bay | collected...
CAACACATCCCCAGGTGGTACTGTAACTTTATCATGCTTTGAATGTGAATCACCAAGACATATTATCTTTATATAATCCTCCTCTATATTTTGATAATTTACTCTTAACAATCCATTTTCTCTATTACTATTATCAAGAATATCTTCCTTGATCTTCGTTTTATCGCTTCTCCATGTCCCAAAATATAAAATATAAGTGAAAACAAAAACTCCTAGCCCAATAGATAGTCCTCTATTCATTTAATCGTAAATACATCTATTAATGCACGTGTGCAAAACAAGATAACAATGAAAACAACAAAACTAGAAAAAACGAACGCACGAGTCCGTGGCCAGAAAGAGAGAAAGACCTGGATAAAGATTAGCCAGATAACTAACGGGAGCACAGCTGCTGTAATAATAACCGGCACTTACCTGTACTGCAAGTTACATTTCAATCGAGTATATTAAAAGCTAATAGTATCCTCGTATAGTTAATACATATTAATAATTAATTAATAATGAATTGCAGATTTGGGGCCAAAATTAATGCTATTCCTATGCTAAATCTGGAATTTTTTTGTCGTCAGCATATCCGAACTTCCAAAAAACAAATGAAAATATAAAAATATATGATGGAAATATCCGCATACATCATATTGATAGGGTATATAACATATATTTATATATACTAATTAGTATAAAGTATATTTTGTTCCAAATTTTCCAGTTTTAGCATGGGAATAGCATTAAACTGCAATTGATGAAAATAAATTATTATAATAATTAAAAAAAAAAGCTCAAAAGCTCATAATAATAATAACACTAATAATAATACGAAAATAGAAAATATTGTTGATAGTATAAAAAAATAATAATATAATAATATAATAATAATAATAATAATAATATGGAAGAAACAATAACGGTACACATCCAGAGTAATATTTGACTATACATTCATGCTGTTGGTACGGAATGGAATTCACTCGGTTTTATTTCTGTGCGCTGCACGTGTTATATAAATACATTAGTGCGTTTATATCAAGTTTGTTGTTGTTGGTGCGTGGAGGTGCATTTATTCTGCGGGCTTTTTGTTTGCGTGGGCGTAATAATGGCAGACATATATCGTGCTGCGGAGGCTGGTAATTTAAAAGCATTGTACAAATGGTTAAAGGGTGGCACTAGCCCAGACAGTTTCTTAAAAGCTACAAAGGCAACGCCTTTGATCTGGGCAGCACGTAAATCACATCCGCGTGCTGTTAAGTTATTGATACGTTTTAAAGCAACTTTAGATATGCAAGATGTGAAGGGAAATACTGCCTTGCATTATGCATGTCAAAACAATGATAGAAAAACAACGTTATTACTCGTTGAGGCAGGCGCTAATATGTCAAAAGTAAATGTAAGAGGTGAAGCACCATTCCAATTGTCGTCCTTCGAATTTTTTAAAAAGCAAGTAATTGAGTTTTTTAACATGCGTATTGAAGATAATTTAATTAGACGCAAATATCTAGAATCTAAAATTGCGTCAGTAAATTTATCGACCTTAAATATGAAAGAAATATGTAATGATAATTTACAAAAATTACGTGAATGGAAATGGGAAATCAAAAAATCAGCAGATGAAATCAATAAATTCAAATTGGAATGTGATGCTACAAAACAACAATTGGAGGTGATAGAAAACTTACGGAAAACTTATTTGCAACGAATGATAAAAGCTCGTGAAGAGGAAACATTAGCTCGAGAAAAAGAAGCAAAATTTCGTGCATTAGAAGCTGTACAATTAGAAGAAATACGGAAAACAGATGAAGAGTTACAACAAATTAAATTAGAAACGGCGCAAATTAACTCCGAGGTTGAGTATTTAAACGAGTTAATGGAAAGTAGAACCTCCATATTGGCACCTATTGAAATGTTCCCGGAGGACGAGCGTGTGGCACTTGTGTGTCTTACTGGTATATTATCGCTTATTGATGCTGATACTAGTGAAGAAATGGAGTTTTCATTGGCAAACAGTGATGCGAGAGACTACATAAAGGGTGCAGTAAATAAATTCGGTGAAAACAATGTTGGTTTAGATAGGGCTGGTAATACATTGCTTAATAGAGTAAATGAATATGAAAAAGAGTTTTCTAAATTTAAAAATGCACAATAAATATGTATAGTCGATTCGGTGGATATTTTTAAAGAGCGTCGTTTGGTGTTATTACATATTAATTATTATTATTAATAATATAATACATCATAATAAATATAAGTTTTAATAATATATTATTATGATGTGTATAGTTGTGTAGTTATGCATTTTTAGACGCTAATTGTTCTGTCGTACCTTTGTATTTTGCCAGTGTTTGACATATTGCAATCACTTCATTTTTGGATAACGCTAAATCCGTTGCTTTAATTGCTCCGCTTCTTTCATTTTGTAGATTATTCAAATGTCTGAAGTAATGGTGGTGATTATTCGTTTCATTGTTCATTAATTTAGTTATTTTATTTGTCAAATATTAATATATGCAATATGATACTTACTATCATGTTTTCTGAGGGTTTTTGTAATGTTTTATATACTTTGTAATCCGGTCTTACTCTCACCATTCATGTCTTTAATTCACAATGTACCATAAGTCACAAGGTATATATATATATATATATATATCATTTATAGGGGTATAAAATTTTATTTAAATTAATGAGTAAGAGCATATTAAAAATATAATATTTAAAATATAAATTTGGAAAATATTTTTCAAATGTTTTTTACAATAACTTTTACATGCACAAACACACATACTCTTAATACGCATATAATAGAAATTTTTAGTCATAAAATCCAACGCCGTTTTTTAAAATATTGTATGCAACGGGTGTATATTCTTGGCTGTCATTTTTATGAATAGGTATTCCACGAAATATTGTTGTTCCTCCTTGAATTCCTTTTCGACAAGATACAATGCATCTGCTTGCCTTTACAGAATTTTCTCGAGGGAACAATGGAATTACTTTAACATCGCCACATTTTTTATTTTTTATGGACTGTAATATGAAATCTAATTTTTCTGCTCGATGTACAATGTGAAAATATCCTCTTGGTCGTACCAATTTTAAACATTGAGAAATCCAATCATTTAGAATATCGCCTTGTTTTTTTTCAACATTGACATTATTACCCGCACGGGCATCATCGCTATTCTTATTACATGTATTATTTTGTCCCGACAGCATGTTTGATTCTTTGATGAAATGATGGGCTTTCGCCCTATGTACGGTTTTTGAAATTGCTTGATTATTGCTGTCATAATATGGTGGGTTTGTTACAACTTGGTCGAAACTATTGTAGCATAATTTATTTTCTGCAAAAATGTCGCCATTTATAATGTCAACAATTTTATCGTTTAAATTATTCTCAATAATATTTTGTTTAAATATTTCAATTCCATCAGTTTGAATATCTATGCCTGAAATTTTCAATTCAGGTAGTCGAGTTGCCAAGCACAGTGATATGCCCCCAATACCACAACCAACATCCATTACCTTCGCCATATTTTTACTGTCACATCTTACTGTAGATGCTAAAAAAATTGCATCAGTGGAGACTTTGTATCCATCTATTGGTTGAAAAATATTAATTTTACCATTGAACAAGTAATCTTTGTGCCTGAGTAATCTTTGCATATGTTGTACTGGAAATGTGTGCGTCGTTGGAAAATGCAAAATATCCTAGAATACCCCCGTATATATGACGATACTTTTTCTCTTCAAAAAGCTATGCGCTCGATGACAATGAAAGATAATTTACATCGAGTAAATAAAAAAGAGAGAGAGAGAAACGTTGATGTTGCAATGGGCACTGTGAAAGCAGAAGTTGCTGTATAGTATAATAGTATCAATATATTATACGTATTATTGGAGGAAGAATAATTTTATAAAAAATATTAATAAAAATATTATTATATCGTTTACATTAAGTGAAATGTCATTAATTTATAAAAATAGATAAAAAGCTCATTTTGTGTCCCGAATCGATGTAAATCCATTATTAGTATAAAATACTGGTATACTTTGATAGGAACAAAATGTGATAAATTGTATGAAACAATTCCATAAATATTCTTGTACTTTTTTAATGTATTACTATTAGTAATAATACACTAAATGTAGTTGTGGTTCATTTGTATAGTAATTAGTACATAATACCTATATAATGAAAGTAAAAAAGGCGTGTTTCATTGACGTTTTGTACATCTTTTTGATGTTTTTAACTATCAAATGTCGATATGTAGTAGTCTTAAACTCGTACTATTATTCTTGATAAAACCGTAATATTAGTGCATTATTCACTGTGTTCTCTTTTAATTGGTTTAATACACCTTAACATACCTATTAAAAATGCTTTGAATGAAGAAAAAAGAAAAAAGTAAAAAAAAAACATATTAAGACCGACTACTATTGCACTATTTATTATTATTACGTATTATATAATTATACTACATATTAATATATATTTTTTTTTATTATTATTATTATTTTTTATAATAATAATAATATGTGGAGTATCCGCACAACTTAAACTAAACCATGCATAACTTTCAATGATATCAATACAACATGAATAGAATCGTCGAACCAATAAAACTGTAGATTACGGTGATAGCACTTCTGCTACCAAAACTCAAAGCATCACTTGTGCCCAGGCTCCCAGTATTTTTTTCACTACTACTGGTATCTTCAATAGAGGCATCTTCTTGACATTCTGTATCATCCGCTACACATTCTGTAACATCTTGCGCTGCATAACTGCTTGTGGTTGAAACTTCAGTCAATAAAAGACGGCGACGTGTCGTTGTTTTATACTTTAAAGACGCTAATGAAGCACCGGAATCAGTAGTTACTTTATCGTATTCATCGGCAGTCTTTAAATCTTTTGTATCAGCGGCAGTATTGTATTCTGCCTGGTCATCAACGACACGACATGATGGTTTTGCAACACCTGAAATTTTTTTTTGCTCGGCAGTTGCTTTAGCGCTGTTACGCATTTTTTCAACATTTTCTTTAAATTCGTCAATTACTTTCTTGTCACATTTAGTGCCAGAAGTTACAATAGTAATAATAACTTTTTTCTTTTCGTATAATTTAGTTTCTTTACCATCTTTGATTGCCTTCCCCATTTTCTTAACTCTTTCTTTGACTGTCTGTTTTGCATCAGGGGTAGGTTTTTCCTCATATGCACTAGCGACTGAGCCGCTAATTTCGACAAATTTTTCCTTGGCCACGTCATCACATTCGCTGTCTGTACTGCCACTATCTGAACATGCCGCCCATGTGTTTGCTGCGCCTTTTACCTCGGCAAGCTTTTTCGTTTGTGCATATTCTTTCTCTGGCATACCTGCATCTTTTGCTGCTTCTTTTGCAGCTTCCCTACATGATTTTAAATCAGCCCCATCGCATGCTTCGGCTGGTTCTATTAGTAAATTTGTCCTTGCGCGTTTTAATAATTTTTTTGTGTCTTCTGATTCACCAAGCTTGTCTTTTTTATTATTTAGCTCAGTCATGCATGCATCTTTTTTTGATTTGTCAGAACCAGCTGTTTTCATACAAGCACCAAACACACTACCTAAAACGTCAATGTTTGCTTCTTTTTCAGCGATCTCGCGCTTTTTTTTTCTAGCTTCTGCATCTTTTCCAGGGAATAAAATTTCTGACACTTCATCTTCGTCCGTTTTAGCTTGCGTTAAACAGGTCTCTCCTTCCTCCTTTGTGCCTTTCTCGAGACACACTTTACGAGCCTCTTTTACGGCATTTTTTAATGCAGCTACTTTAAGCTTTTCTTTTGCCAATTTCTTCTTTTTCTCATCTGTTGGCTCAGCTTTACTTGAGACTTCCGTGTATGCATCAAATGGATCTTTGCATGTAGCAGTGGCATTATCTTTACGAGCTTTCAAACAATCTCGTGCATTATCTACAGCTGAGGAGATAGCGGCTTTTTCTTCAACTTCTTTCCTTTCAAATTTAGTAACATCTTTTGCATCTTTTCCTTTTGTAGCTGCGATTATGTCCATTGCAAGTGCATCACAAACGGTTTTATTACTTGTTTTCCTACAAGCAACTTTGGCCTTTTTTACAGCTTCACCAGCAGCCTCACTTAAAAAATTTTCCACTTCAGCCTCAGTTGGCTCCTTCCCGTCTAGACTATTTTGTTTCATAGATGATTTTGCTAGTTTTCTACAATCAGCTAGCTTTTGTTTATCCGATCCAGCATTTCTTTTGCACGCCTTCATATCCTCTGCTACTTTATTTTTCTTTCCACTGTTTGCAGAACGTTCAAAGTCGTAATCAGTAGCGTTTTCGTCCCCACTTGCATCTTTAAACATTTGTTTTGCATCATCGTAGCATGTTTGAAGATCTGTCGAATTACAGACTGAAATACTATTCGATATAGCGTTTTCTGCACCTCTTCTTATATACTCCTTTACATCACTGTCTTTTATACTTTCGGCATTTCCTAATCCTGCTGCATCAATTATAGCCCTGATATCGCTTGTTTTATCACTTCGACATTTTGTTTTTTCCTTTGTCGTATTTAATCTGGCGCATTTTGACATCTCTTTTTGAGTATTTTCTGTTGCGTCGTCTTCTGCTCCTTCCATTAGATCTGTGTCAGTGCAGGTGTATCCACCGTTGGACTTGAAACAAGCCTCCTTTGCGGCTTTGCTGGTGCGGCACGCCATCTTTTCTTCTCTGGTAGTAGCTTTCTCCGTGCAATTTTTTACAATTTTCGCTGCTTCTTTTCTTCCACCTTCTTGCTGCATTTTTTTTAACTCCACATCTGTAAGCTTTTTGCCTAGTTTTTCTGCAGCTTCCCTACCCTTCTCATCTGCACATTTTCGCTGTTGTTCTGTCGACTTTGATTTGTCTTGAAAACATGCTTCAGCACCTTTTGACATTTCTTTTTCAATTTCTTCTTTCTTCTCTTGTGCTTCCTTTGCCTTTTCTTCCACCTGCTTTGCCCGTTTTTCTGCTGCAGCTTCCCTTGATCGCTTTTCTTTTTCTAGCTTTAGCTGTTCTTCTTTTGTTGCTGGTGCTTTTGGATCTTTTTTTTCTAGTTGTTTTTCATCTGCTACAACAAGCGTACAAATAAGTGTACTGATTAATAATAGCACAATGCAAATTTTAATAATGCTTTTGTTCATTGTTGTGTATTTACGTGTGTGTGTGTGTGTGTAACAATCAAATATAATAATAGGTATTATCTTGCGTAAACGGTATGTACGTCGGCGAGTCAAACTACGCGCAACCATGAGGTGCGTGACTGCAAGTGACAACTATTAACAATGTTATAATAATAATATATTATCTTCTATTAATCTATAATATATATTATTATTATAATAATAAAATACATAATATATATACATACGTATAATAATATGTAATTACAATTACGAGGAGATTAAGATCCATCCAGATGATGGCTCCGAATTCTAATTATTTTTTAATAATATATTTTGCCATAGTACGCAATGTTATTTTCTGTCCATCACGCACTGTAATGATATTCTGTGTTGTAAAATCCGTTTCATATCAAAGAGACGAAATTTTCATTTATACCCTAACTCTAACCCTTCTTGAAGAGTTAATGCTATACGCGTGCTATAAATATTACGAAATTTTCGTTATACCTTAATTTCTCGGTTTCATTCATATAAGACTATACTATTTTTCCTATCATATTTTGTTACTATAGACATACCATTGCTTAAAGACCCAGAATACTATCAAAAAAACTTACCTATCCAATTACCATTATTTGTACTTAAAAAGGACATTAGAATACTATAACACTCATTGATTTTCATCCAAGATCTCAGATCTCAGATCCAAGATCCAATAAAAATTCAAATCCTATCAAATGGTAATTGTTTGTACTTAAAAGGGACATTAGAATACCATAACACTCATTACGTTATTATATATATTATTGAATAAGTATCTTTTATAAAAAAATGTAATAAAATATCAAAATATCATCGAAACACAAAAAACTCGACAAAAGCAGCATTTTTCATTCTAACTATAACATGTACGAATAGCACAATATATACAAAAATAATGCCAGCCCATTTTAATTCATACCCCAAATGCAATTGGTGAGCTCATGTTCTTTAGGGCTTTTATTACTGCAAGAGGAACCACTTGCGACGTTTTTGGATTTGTTTTCGATTTTTTGCCCCAAACGTTTAATTCAATTTTTCCTGCACTACCATTATATTCGATAGTTTGCCGCATAGATTTATCAATAGGATCTGCTACCATTCGTACATTCGTATTATCTAATCCACTAGTTGTTAATGCCAACATAGCCAAAATATTTGAATTTTTTGGATAAAACGATGCCGCCTCACGCGCTGGGCCATCAAAAACAATTTCTGGTTTTGTAAGTGAATCATAATCATGCACATCCTCTAGTTGTTCTGTTGTGTTGGGTTTAAAACGTGCATTTTTCCAACTTTCTGGTGGTTTTGTTTGCGTGGCAATAACAGTGCTTCCCGGTTCTAGCGCACTTGCACCCATCCAATCTAGTCCTGGCATTGCACCAGATGCAAGTTGTAGTTGCGAGTTACCTTCAAGAGCAGCCTTGGTCAATTTAGATAAAACTGTATCACTTGTTAACGCTCCAATTGAAGTACACAAAAAATTTCTACCACTAAGTAAACATGCCTCACCATGCTCTCTAACAGCTGGCTGACCAGCAGCCTCAACACACACATCAAATTGTGTATTAAAAAAATCGTTGGGACTTGTCGTCAACAAAACATCATTTTTAGAAAAAGATTCAACGATATCTTTTGAACGTACATTTTTTGTTAATACTGCAACTAGTTTAATACGATTTTTGTCCAAACCATGTGTGCTGTCAATGACAGCATTAGCAACAACAGAACCTATTGCACCATATCCAATTAACCCAACACGAATAGGAAATGCCAATTGTGATGTCATATTGTATCGGTGTTTATCTCTCTCTCTCTCTCGTGTGTGTGTGTGTGTGTTTGCGTTTGTGTCTGCTTCTAATGTGTGTGTCTTATATTTTTTTTTTATTATTAATTTTATTACCTGTGGTATTATGGTATTATTATTATTATTACCTGCAGGTATTATAGTATTATACCTGGTATCATTTACATTGGGATGGTAAATATAATGGGGCCATGACGCTCTTCTTGTATGTATCTTAATAAGTATATGGTATACCTATATACAATGTTTAAATCAAGTTTGGGGTTTTAGTTTGGGCCATAATAATTATTACGTCTAACCCTCCTCTATTAATCCTTCTTGTTATTGATGATGTGACGAGTGTCACGCACAAACACGTTAATAGACCTTCTTTCAATTTGAATGCTTGGAAATAAAAGGAAGAATAATTATGCCAACGATTGAATTATATTACTTTCCTGGAATTCATGCGCGTGCTGAACCAATCCGGATGATGTTTGCATATTCTGGAAAAGCATTTATAGATACACCGTCACTAGACTTTGGTAAAAAAAAAAAAGCCAATGAACTTCCGTTTGATCAAGTGCCTTTACTAATAGTTGATGGTAAAGTATTATCACAATCTGGTGCGATATGTCGATATGTAGCTAAACACTGTGGCTTGTATCCATCGGATTCCTTTTTAGCTGCTAAAAGTGGGGAAGCATTTGAAGCGTCGCAAGACTTACAATATGATATAAACCCAATACTAAATGTATATCGTAAAAAAAGATTTGTAGCACAAGCTCAAAGATTTTTAGGGAAAATGAACAAAGATTTGCAAAATGTTGCAGATTGTCTAGGCCCAAAAGATTTTTTCGCCGGCAAAACTGTCACATTTGGTGATTTTAGTATGTTTCATTCATTATTAAATATTCAGAATGTTTTTGGTGAAGAGGCACTTACTTCATACCCAACACTTCTAGCATTTTGTAAACGTATGGCTGCTTTAAATGGTGTTAGTGAATACTTAAGCAAACGAAATCAAAAACCAACTAATTTAGGTAAAGGCAAGCAATATTTTGCAAAATTGTAGGGAAGAGTGCATATAGTATACAAGATCTTGTGAGATGATAAAGATTTAATGATTTGACTGTAAAGTATGCGGGGACACACACACACATAGAATGTTGTTAGTATGTGATATCATACACGTATGAATATAAAATACGAAGTTCGTACAAGTATTTATATATTTTATACCAAAGGTATTAAGTACTTTAAACGACAACTGTATAAAAAAATATTAAAACTGAGAAAACAACGCACACATACAAGACGTAAGAAAAAATTATGACAGTCTAATTAAGTACCGTAAGGAAGAAGTTAAAAAGTTGCATTTTTCCAGAGGAGAGAAAAATTAAAAAAAAATTCAAAACTTTTTAAAGCTATTAATCACAGATATAACTTAATAATGAAATTATAAAAAATAAATTTTATTATTATTTTATTATAATGACTATAAAATACTATACTACTATCATATAGTATAAGGTAAGACTTACACGTAATTTTTGCAATTTGCACCTTTTATTCCTTTTTGGTGTGGCATTTTTAAGTGTTACTTTTAAAAACAATTTTCATATATGTAGTAAATATCTTTGTTTCAATCGCTTATTATATTCTGCCCCCTTTTTTTTATTTCCACTACAATGCATTTCTTCTGTCAAGGAAGCCTTCTTTTTTAATATGAACATATGGAACCGTTTGAATCCCGACTCTAAACCTGCTGATTCAATTGTTGGTAAACTTCCGTGCACAACTTCACAGCCAGCTTCATATATCATCTTTGGCGTTAAAAAACTTTGAGTGAAACCTGTGATAATTAAGAATCCGGCAGTAACTAATGAATTTGTCATTGAGTTTAAGATACTGCTGGCGTTGGGCATTGTACCCACCTGGCCACATAGTACAGAGCCTGATGCAATCCATATATCAGTAGCATTTCCATTGGATATTAATTTTTCACCTTCTTGGCTACATACATCAATATTTACGCATTTAACGTTTGTTGAGCCTTTGAAATTAATTGCTTTATTTTTCGACTCATTTGATAATTTTTTGTTTCTCTCGTACAACGTATAGTTTCCAATACATTGCTGAAGTTCTTGCAAAATTTTTGATGCTAACGATCCATCTCCAGCACACAATTCAGAAATTATTAGCCCGTTGGTCTTAATAGCCAGTTTGTTTTTCCCTAGTTCTAAATGATGAACACATTTTTCAACTGCCTGTATTATTAAATCGTCAATATTTTCACGATAATGCATGTAGGAGTTCGATGCTTTTATTTCAATATTTTTACATTGATCTTTATTGGCAATCTTATTACGAACAAATTTTACGTATTTACTTGACCACCACGAATCTTTTCGGTGCTGTGCTGTTGAGATTGGAGCAACATAGACTTCGCATGTGATATCATCGGCGATAGAATCATTTACAAATGCTAGTGCTTTGCCTATTAATTCTTCCAATTCGGCAACACTATGTTCCCTGACTATAAAGAATTTTGTTGTTTTATCATCATCAAACGATAAACCTACATAAGCATTTATTTCTTTCCCATCGCTGTTATTAACATTTTCTTCCAAGGGTTTTCCTATTCGTATTAAAAGTTCTATAACTGATCGTTTCTTGCAGTGATCCAACCACATACCTGGAGGAAAGTGACAGTAAATAACACGATCTCTACATTCGTACCAGGTTGACGTTGAAACATATAGATGTTTTTCTGCAGCATTATTATTACCAGTACCATCCGACATCTTTAACATTTGGTCAATTAAATGCCCGTCCAGTTCCACCTCGTCGTTCGCTACAAACTCCATAGCTACTTTATTAAATATACAGTAAAAAATAGCAAATACACTTTACTTTGTTTGTCTATGCGTGCAAATCTATATCTTCTTCCAGTAGATGAGGTTGTCCCTCACGGCAATGAATTGCATATATGATGTAATTTCACTCTTTGTAACAACCACTTTCTTTGATTTGTCAATCCAATGTAATAAAATTTTCCTGCTTCCGTACTTGTACTGTTTCATCAAATACCACACCAATCACGAATGAGGAGGAGGGGGTATATTATTATTATTATTATTATTATTATTATATTATTATTTATTATTATATTATTATTATAAACAACAACTACAACTACAACAACAAAAGAATAGAGCGCAACAAAATTAAGGTATATGACATAGAAAATTAAAATATATTTTATAAATAACCAGGCCAGCAGGCCTGTGTACCCGCTAATCCGGAGGTCGGTAGCAAAATATCATATATTTAAGTACAATAATTAGTACTCTAAATCGCACAATCAAATATTACCTTAATTTAGTTCAATTAGACAACATTTCAATGAAAATCGACAATTCTACACTAAATTAAGGTAATATGTGATTTAGACTACTTATTATTGTACTTAACTATATGATATTTCCCTAGCGACTTCCGGATTAGCGGGTACACAGGCCTGGTTATTTATAGTGGACAAATAACCAGTGCTGTGTAGTCGCAACACTTTTATGAATCATGGACCCCACATTAGGTAATGTGCATAATATATTATATATAAATCAAAAAATAATAATATAATAATAATAATAATAATAATAATAATAATAATAATAAAAATATACCACCAGTATAATATAATATTATATAATTACCTAATTACCACTCATCATTCGTAATTACGAATAAGTACAATACGAATAATAATAATTCTCGTAATTATTATTCGTAATTCTATTATAATTATACCATTTGGCTAATTATGCCTTGATCATCGATCACGCGAGACTTCCGTATCTGTAGAAATAGTATAGTGGGATTTTACAGCAACGATATCACTTTATCATGTCCACGGCCGCCTCTCCACGCGAAAAAGCCATCCTTGCCTTTGCTGCCTCGTATTCGAGCGGCGAACACCCAGGTGGCGGGCCCACGCTGTTCGTGGGTGCTATCGTAAGAGCAACAGAATCCTTCACGTCCTCGGCCATCTCCGACGCAACTGGAGAAACGATCGACGCCATCTCCATTCCAAAAGATACCATTGGGGAAGTGAAACGAGTCAAAAAAGAGTCCTACCTCGTCAACTGGGAAGGTGGCCTTCCTGCAACGTGGTGCTTTGAACAAGTGCAAGCGGCGCCTCCAAGTGTTGGGTCACACGTTCGCGCCATTACCGACTTTGTCCACGGCAAAGGCAAGGGCGACCCTCAAAATAAGATCAAAACGGGTATGGTGGGCATCGTCAAAAAAGTGGATTCAGATAGAGACATGTATTGCAAATGGCCAGACCTCCCCTGCAAACAATACTCGAAGCAGTGGAGCTATTACAAAAGAAACGAAGTGGTTCGGTGCGCACCACCCATTGTCGTCGGTGATCGTGTGACTGCTCAGCATTCATTTCGGCATGGAAACGATCAAACTCAAGTCCCCAAAGGCTCAGTAGGCAATGTCATTGCCATTCACCCCTCGACGAATGACTACGTCGTCCATTTTGGACACGATCTTGGGTATTCCATTGCGTTGTTTGAGCGCGACGACGTGCAACCCCTGGACGGTGTCGATGCCGCCCATGATGCCATGGCTGCGGACGAAGAAGAGGGCAACACATACAATGGGGGTGCTACACTGTCCGTCGGTATGCGCGTGGAGGCGACGGCAGTATGCGGGAAGGATCCGCAAGTGCCCATTGGAAACCTTGGGACAGTCGAGTCGATTGACAAACACAATGACTTCAAAATTTGTTTTGACCATCCAGAGGGTGCAAATTGCCAATGGGTGTATTACAAAAAGCGTAGCATCAAAGCAGCAACCTTGAGACCGGGCGATTACGTCCAACTTGTCTGTGACACATCCATGGACGATGGTGCAGCAGTCGGTGACATTGGTGTGGTTGAATCCATCGACGACGAAAAAGCACACGCTAAATGTCAGTTCAATAAGGGTCGGGCCACCATTGATGGCCTGTCACTGTCGTCTCTCATCAGCATCGCAAGGCCTTTGAAAGTTTCGGATGTGGTCATTGCTTGCCGCGCTTTCAACCACGAATCAAAAACGGAGGACGAGGTACCGGTGGGCACGATCGGTTCAGTGAAAGAAACGAACGGGCGATATTCCCGTGTTGTTTTTCCTACGTTGGACCCGCCTATTCGATGGGTACGTACTTACCGCCAAGAGGTGCGTCACCTGACCGACGAAGAAGTTGCCAGCGGTATGGCTACAGCACATTTTAAGCACGCTTCGTCCAGTGAAGAAAACGAGATTGCCCTTGCATTGGATGGCATTTCGATCAATGAAAAGGATTGGAAACAGTCCCACAAGAAAGAGCAGGATGAGACCGACTCGCATCGAATTTTGTTCTGTATCTCGGCGGGCGAAGCCGGCATCGGAAACGGTGATACAGTCACTTTTACGAAAGACGACAAAGAGTACACTTGTGTGGTTATCGATTTTAACGTGGAAGACAAGACTTACGATTTGCAAGTGTTGGTAAATGGAAAGAAAACTTCTGTGGTACTGCCAAACATAACGAAAAAACAAGTCAAACGCATTTCTGCTGGCCTTGGGCAGAAATCACGCGGCGATGACATCGACCTCAGAGGACCCTGGTCTGGGGATGTCTCCATGCTGTTGCAAACGCTGGGTGATGATTTTGGTTTTTCGATATCGAAAAGAAGTGGCTCGGCTCCTGCAAGGGATAAACTTTTAATCACTCTCTCAGAATATTTTGCGGAGCACCAGTGGGACTACGATTACTACTGGGTCTATTACAGTGGACATGGTAGTTCGAGTGGTGGCAAGTGGTGTCTGCCGGAGAACACCCGGGTTGGTTTCGAGGATGTGCGTGACGTGTGGAAGGAAAGCCGAGCCGCAAAAAGAGGCGCGCGTTTAATAATCGTATCCGACTCCTGCTACTCTGGCAAATGGTGTGAGGCATTAAAAGCAAGTGGTGACCAAAACATTGCCATTCAAGCGGCGTCGGTACCTACGTCCACTTCCGCAGATTTGGGATGGAACGGTGGTCGTTTCACAACAGAATGGACCAGACTGAGTAAGAAAGTCCATCCCCAGGACACCCATTTCAAAGTCGGGGATGAGTTTGTCACCAAAAAGAATATGGAGACGTCGAAGATGTCTTTAAAAGCTGGTATGAAAGGTGTCATCGAAAAAATTGATTCTGATGGTGACTTTCGAGTGAAAACATATACAAGATGCCGAAAGGATAAAGATTCCCGGACAGGTTGGGTTTATAAGAAGTGGCATGCCCTCGCTGCGGTGGACGACAATGAAACAGAACACAACAAGCATGAAGGCATAGTGGAGCAATTGGCGAAAGCAGGGGACGTGCTAAAGAAACAGGGTTGCGATTGCTTTTGTGGTTGGGATACACCGGTGGCGGGGAAAGCAGGAGAGATGTATGTTTGCATTCGATCTGCGCCTATGTTGTTTGGTGTGCCTGAGACGGACACAGACTGAGCTGCTAATTGGCGCACAAATTGACCACGCAGTATGAAAAGACGGTCGAGGTAAAAACGTACAACGACAATTCCAAAAACGCTGAAGATGGACGATGATGGGGAGGATGGCTCGAGATATTATTAAAATATTCATAAGTTAAATATAGAGCTATATTATTATTTATTAGTGCATAATAATATAAGTTATATTACCTATCAAGATGATTTGTGCGGATATTTCTATCAATATTTTCCTGCATTTTTGGAATTTCGTGTACCCTGATTATAAACACGATCAAAATTTCTACTTTTAGCAGGAGAATAGTATTAAAAACAGCCCCATGAAATAGTTAATCACTTGTACTGCATACGCGATAAAAAAAAACAAAAAAATTAGTCTGGAAAAGAAACTAAATAAAAACAAAAAATGTGCAAACCGCCGCAACAGAGTTTTTTTGTGTAGTTTTTATTTTATTCTAACCTACCACCAATAGAAGCAGCAGTCATTTTTTTTTATTATTATTTAATAATAATATAGTATTTCTTCACATATTTTTTGATCTATAAGGATCAATATAGGTACCGTACGTCCTAGAATAGGGACGGTTTTAGCGATTTCTAATAGCATAGATAATAGATATTAATAGATATAGGGTGAACTATATCGTTTGGCCACGGCAGACAAGGAAGCACGAGGAAAGTTATTAGGCGTGTGGAGTATTTTTAGAGGGGATAGTAGTCGTCTAAAAGATCTTTAAAATACTATATATATATACTATATTACTTGAAAAAAAAAATAATAGTATTGCACTATATTATTATTATTATATTATTATTATAAAATTTAGTAGTCCATTTTGTTGTCCTTTGCCCATTTATAATACCATTTCGGGTCTGCTGGTCTGCAAATTTTTGGCGAGGAGGAGGAGGACGAGTGCCTCTAGGACTATGATAATGTACATATTTTTTTTTTCCGACATCAATTGAAATCAGACGACCATAAAAATATCAGTGATGGCAGAATTTCTATTTAACGTCAAAGACTTTACCCAAAAAAAGGTCTATGATTATGCTAAGGAACATGGTTTCAGAGGGGAGGGCATCCAAAAAAGCAACAAAACTCGTACGAAGTGGACTATGGGTGATGTAAAGAAATGTCCATATGTTACAGATAGTTCAAGTGCGAAAAAAGGAAACGAATACCCCGTCAAAAAACAAGTGAATGGACGAGATCCTAATTTAACAACACCAGAAAAAAAGGCTAGCCCCACAGAAAACAGCAATTTATTGCCGACAAGTAAGCTTATTCATGCAGCGAAAATTGCTAATGCTATAATCACACATAAAGAAACAGATATGTTCGTGGAACATCTTGGCCCTGTTGATGGAAGTGAGCGTATTTCCAATTATAAGGACTGGCTAGAGGCTAAAGAGCCACAGAGTGTGCATGTTGGCAACAAAAGTATGCGGAACAAAATCGTAATCTTCTCATCATTCCTAGATAACCTCGATGTAGCACAGAAAATATTTGCAGCGGTAACAAACGAGAATTGTGAATTACTCATTAAGGGTGCTGTTAGCCCTGATAAACGCCAGTCAATTATTAAGAGATTCAACGAAGATGACTCCATACCTTTTATATTTTGTCAAACTGCCACAGGTGGTGCTGGTATTAATCTACAAACGGCAAACGTAGTGTTTTTACTAGATCCAGTTTGGAGTCCAGCGTTGGAGTGGCAAGCGCGAGATCGTATTTGGAGAATTGGTTCACCACATGATGCGGTTTACATTTATAATTTTCGGATTAGCAACACTATTGAAGACGAATTTGTTAAACTACATGAAAAAAAGCTAGAATTCTGGAAAAAGTCGATTAGTCTTGTTGAAGATACAGTAGGTCTTTCCGCAGCACTTAGTACCCCAAATTCTAACTCAGTGAAAAAATTAACCCGTAGCGAGGATATAAAAAAAAAGTTTGAGTTTGACATGGAAGTGAAAAATGCCGGAATCACTGCTACTTTGAAGCAACACCAATTTGTTGGCTTGCGCTGGATGCAACGTCAAGAACGTGGTGAAAATCCAGCTGGACCAGAGATTAAAGGCGGTATTCTAGCAGATGACATGGGACTTGGAAAAACGTTACAGTTTCTTACACTCATAAAACTTGACTTAATGTCATCAAATACTAATAAACCTACATTGGCAATCATGCCGCCATCTGTTTTTGACTCTTGGGTTGGAGATTGTAGAAAGTTCATCTCAGGTATGAATAAAAATAACGCTGTTGAAAAAAATAAAGACATGCAGGTTTTAGTTTATCACACTGATTTCCACAAACTACTGCCATCACTGAAGCATATGAATAATAAGACAAATGGGAAACTTCTTGTTTTAGCTACTTATAATGCTTTGAAAACAAAAAAAGAATTATTAGAAATCAACTGGCGTAGGTTGATCCTCGATGAATCTCAGGCTATAAATAACAAAAAGAATGGGTTTAATATGGCTTGCAAGCTTAACTGTGACTTCAAATGGTCATGCTCAGGTACACCGATGAAAAATGAGATGAAAGATTTCTTGCCGCATCTCAAGCTTATAGGTGCTGATACAACTTTTACGGAGCATAACATGGAAACAGAACAAGGCCTTAATGCTGTTCTATTGCGTCGAACGAAAATCGGGTTAAAGAAAACTGGAGAGAAGCTACCTTGTTGTTTTCAAAAGGATGTGATAATGGAATTAAGCCCAGAGGAGCAAGCTGCATATGAGTATGCATTAAGTGGAAAACATCACCTTGCAAAGTATACCATTGGGAGGCAGCGAACAAGTGTTCAAAAAAAAGAAAGTGGTAAATCGAAATCAGAAATAGAAGATAGTGATGAGGCAAAGAATATCTTTTTGGACGACGATCCATTATTATCATTCGGAAAGTTTACTTCTCCTTGAAAATTTAATAGTGTTGTGCAAGTGATATATAGTAATATACGTATATATTATTTATTATTTCTGACTCATTAATATTATGACCGGCTAATATTGAGACCTTTCTGGGATCACATATTCTATATAGTGTGTAGTGTGCTAGTGTATTTTATGGACGAAAACTCTTTCATTCTGCCAAATATCGATTTATTCCTGTGTGGTGTGGAGGCCCATCTCATCGTCTATTATTTAAAACTGTGTAGCATTATATTTTTTAACAGATGTGCCTCCACTCATCCTTGCACCCTTCTCTCCTTTTTCTTTTTGATTCATATAATATTTATATTATTATAAGGCCTGGATTACACGCTTTTCGTAATGCTGTGTACCTGCTATTTGACTGTCGATCCATATTAATATATAATTTTGGAATAATTTCAATAATAAATAGATAATTATTATAATTTGTTGAATTTTTTTTTTTTTATGGCAAAAAATAGCATGGGAATAGCACGTGTGTGTATACAAACAAATAAAGATATTGCATGGACAACGCCTGTTCTCTGCGAGGCGTACAGTACAGTGCTACACACGCTGAAAAACCATGATTAATATCCATTTTTTTTTTTAACATCTGACCCTTAGCATGGGAATAGCATTAAAAAGCATCAACATCATTATTTATAAAGGCGGGTAGAACCCTATTTTATAACACTATTTACCTGATATTGTACCAAATATAAAAATTGTCGCGTGTTTCAGTTCAGACCCACTCAACAATACGGTACTTGAATTAACGAATTAACGCAGTGTGCCGCGCAGTATTACGTATAAACTGTATGTATCACAGTAAGTTCAAAGTATCTATAATAATAATACTATATTATTAGTAATATAATAAGTAATAATTATTACTAATAATAATTACGAGACGTGTGTTATTATTGTTATTATATTATGACGACACAGTATATAATAATGTACATGCATTTTAAAAGATGCGACAAGCAACACGTTACGGATTCATCTGCCTAAAATAGAATAAGATTTTGTTTGTCACATTGGTTTGAATTTCTTCGTATAATGCGAAGCGGTATCATAGGCACGCCGTTACGGCCAATACCAAAAAATCCTGTACCACCGTCTTCTAAAAAGCGACTTAACTCACCAAAACAGCAACATAGGCAAATAAAACTCATTAGCGACAAAGATGCAGAGAAAAACAAAACTAAAAACGTTGTAGGAAGAGCGGATTCCTTTTTGCAGAATCTTAAATCAATGCAAGAAATGCTGAAGCTAAGACAGGCTGTTAAGACTGATTTGCAGGAAAGTTTTTGCTCTCTGTCGGCCACAGGATGCAAAGAAGTAGAAGATAGCAAGACTTGTGAATTGGAAATACAAAGTAATGAAGACGTGCAAGTGGTAGGAAATACAAACTCTTTTGCAACCTCAATATCAATAGCTATATCAATATCGAAATCCAATGCAAGTGATGCTATGGAGCATGAGGATGTTGGCAACCTAAGTGAGAGCAAGTGCAATAGCAGCAATGACAGTGAGACAAAAACGAAAACACCAGCCTATAAAATAAAGCCGAAACTCAAAGGGGGAAATATGTGGTATTTGCCTGGAAGTAAAACGTCGCGTACAGAACAACACAATTTCCATATGAAGCTGCCGAAACATCCATCATCCGTCCCATTAAAACGAAAAATTTTAACGTCACCAAAGAAACGTATGCCTAGAATTATTCTTGCGTCTCCAATGAAACTACATTTTATTACAAGATAGAAATAAGAAAAGAGTAGAGAGGTTATACGCACCACTATTCTTAATATATATAAATCATATACACTCTGTAATTATTTTTTAAAATATAAGCGCGTGCTATATTTTTTCGCCGGGGCGTATTTTAATTAAATACTGATATCGTATTATTTATTTTTTAAACTCGCGCACATTTGGTTTACAAACTCTTCAAAACAATATGTGTACGCACATAATTATATTTTAACCATACACATTTAAATTTTTTATAAAAATAACTTAAGTTTTAGTTGTCGTATCTTTTTTACATGTGGTTTGGTACTTGGTAAATTTTCTCTTCGCATCGCTTTTGCAAATCAACGCATTTTTCTTCTAAAATATTCATTAACGATTGGTTAATAGTAATTTGTTGAAACACCACTTCAGCG
>Ga0099797_100693_pt1 | contig 20610 bp, 15 predicted proteins | sample Uncmet_Sort48C_1_FD_89871 | JGI IMG/M metagenome (GOLD analysis project Ga0099797, IMG submission 89871) | Marine eukaryotic communities from CALCOFI LINE 67, Pacific Ocean - C012_Sort48C_1 | ecosystem: Environmental > Aquatic > Marine > Oceanic | place: Pacific Ocean: Monterey Bay | collected...
AGCCCAGCCGCCCATAAAAACAAACGCTCCCCCTTTGTCATCGACCTGACCCTAATGGGATTTGCACCGAACCCCCGCCCCCTTGCATAGGATTAGCACCGACTTCGGGAAGTTCCGAGTTTCACCAAACTACTTTAGCCCTCATAGGAACCCGTATCGGGGAATGGGGGGGTTAATGTCGGGCCCGCAGCGAGTTATAATGGACGGGGTGGAGGGCGTTAGTAACTGGGGGTCCGGGTTAGAAGTTTCGTGCTAAATGGGCATTGGTAACACGAAACATATCCCCCCAAACGTACGTATATACGTAAATATCAATGTCTATATATATATAGACAATTTCCAATGTTTGGCACGGTCTTCAAACTGTTCTTCAAAGTTATGAAATTGTGTTTTGTGTGTCCCAAGTGTGTGGAATTACAATTGTGTAAATGCATGTGTAAATGCACGAACCTGCAGTATTATGTATATGGGCGTTTCTCGTTTGTTCCCTTACCCCAACACCGTTACGTAAATGCTGCATAAACAGGTCCCATGGGCCCATGGGTCCCATGGGGCCCTGTTTACATAACGGTCCTGGTATGAATCCCCTACAGCGAGACAAACGAGAAACCCCCATGTATATGCACGTGATTGTCTTGCTACCAACCATCATATTTGTCAATGGTGCACCACTCGTACCCAGCCCACAAGACCTGTGAACATCGTGCAGATAGACTCGTTAAATAACCTTTGTGCTGAGCACACACTTGGATACCTAGAAGAGGGACCCCAAAGATATACACCACCAACGGGTTTGGGTCTAGACCCTTCTAGGTATCCAAGTGAATGCTCAGCACAAAGGTTATTTAATTGGGACCCCAAAGATATACACCACCACCGGGTTTGGGCCTAGAAAAAATAGGAAAATGGCTGGTGTGGACGATTTGGTGGTGTATATGCAAACTGCAATAAAATACAGCAGTTTGTATATACACCACCACGGGGGCGCTTCGCGCCCCCGGGGTGGTGAATATAGAAAGTGTTGTATTTTACCACAGTTTGCATATACACCACCAAATCGTCCACACCAGCCATTACCCCATTTTTTCTAGGCCCCAGCCCGGTGGTGGTGTATATCTTTGGGGTCCCAATAGAAGGGTCAGATGCAAGTCTTGCGAAAGCCCAACCCAATTCAAGTACTTGAGTAAATATATGTAGATTCTGAAAGTTGTATGAACATTCTCTGAACAAAAAACATATGCGACAATTATGAACCGTGCATGCCACCGTAGTCGGGTGCCTGTCCATACCAATCGTGGGTGAGCTCTCCAGGCTTGACAACAAAATCAAGGGTCTGGAGGCAGAGATAAATGCTGGAATTGCACTTTTGACGAAACTAGGCCAGAATCGAGGATTCGCACAATTGAGACCTGGTTTATACACGTAATTTCGACATGCATCATGAGTACCACCAAATTGCCCAGAAACCATCTTAAAAGGCATCAGAAAATGGGTTTGGGATCTAGGGTTCGGATGTCCGGAACTAAAAACGAATGAAACTTTTGAAAGCACACCTATGCCTTAGTCGGGGACATGTCCATATTAACTGTTTCATAATGTCATAATCCTCTTCGAAGTGCAATGTTCTGCTCTTGCTCTTCTTCAAACGCTGCTCTGCTGGCGCTGCTGCTGCTATGTGAGACTTCCTGTGCAAAGTTGCCCTCTTGCTGGGCTCCCTCTTGGTGGATTCCCTTCTGGACAAAGTTGGCCTCTTGGCGGATTCCCTCCTGGACAAAGTTGGCCTTTTTGTTTGTGACGACATAGCCGCTAACCTGGAACACAACAGCCATCAACAGCCAGGGGAACCAAATAAACGGTACTTGCGAGGATTCAGAAGGCCTATATAACTGTACCGGCCACTATTGTTGTTCCATGGTCCCTGTGGGGCTTATGGGGCCGAAGTAATTGATCCATGGGGCATTGGGGCCCATCGGAACATAAGGCCATGGGGCCCATGGGGCCCAGGCGGGCGGACGGCGGGCGGACAGCGGGCGGGCGGGCGGACGGCGGACGGATGGACGGATGGGCGGACGGGCAGACGGGCAGACGGGCGGGAGACAGGAACATTAATCGGAACAATTTTAATGGGGTATGCAAGAAGAGTAGTGTATGCTGTCACAACATACCTTTCGATGGCAAAAGGCAGCCACACATTGTACAATGCCATGGTTCAAATCTGTCCACCCTTCTAGCAACGGCGGTCATATCATGCGCTACTTTGTCATTCTTACTTTGACTTCACACTGTCCATATCACCACATTTGCACCTGTCGACGCTTACCAATGAATCTTACAACATTCACCCAACATCTCCTAACGTTTCTCCTTTCCCGCTTCTCCTTGTGCAAGCTCCCACCTGGTCCCCAAAACAAGCCAGTCATGAAAAGCAACCTCTCAAGGCAGAGCTCAAAAGCCATCATGACCTGGTACGAACATCTTGCGCCCAAAACGACCCTTTCAAGGAAGCAGGGAGACCCAACGACTAGAACTCTGGCGCTTGGTGGTGCTGAGAAGTTATGCCGAGATTGAGAAATGGTGGGGCACAAGTGCTCCCTGTTTGATGCATTCATTTGCTTTTCTGCTCATTTGCACACCTGGTCAAGGTCAAAAAAATACCTGTCGCGGGGGCTGTACACAAGAAGGCAACAATCTTCTTGCACATGTGCGTCCGCATACATATGTATGTAGTATTTTGGTTCGGACTTCGCAGCAATGCGACACTTCGTCGCAACCATAGTCACGAGAGCTGAACTCACGACAACCCGGATCTACTTCCTTCCGCCTACCTGCATAGCGCAAATAGGTCTACGATGGATGACAAACTTAGCCTGAGCCAGTCAAGCCTAGGATGATCATTGCCTCCTAGGTGGGGCAGCACAGATCCATGCATAAATGGCGAGGTGTTTGGCTTCCACACCAGGGAAAGAAGCAATATGGCACTACAGAGGCCAATAACTGGAGAACAGTGTAAGAAAAAACAAACTGCATCCATGCGGAACAACCCCACTCCTACCCACCCCACCGCACCACATGGATGGCAGAGTTTAATTGTTCTACCAGGCTCTGCTGGCTGTAGGAAGTCCTCCCACTGTACTGCATAAGCCCCATCTCTCGAAGCTGCTCATCCAGAAGCAGGCACTGGAGTGCGAAGCAGTGGTTGTTGGAAGGCAGGGCTTCCAAGGCTTCTTCTCGTACCGGTCAGGAGGAGAGCTCCTGTGTGAAGTCATTGCCAAAAGCTAGGTCTCTTTCCTTTGCTTTTTTCTACGCGGTCGGTAGCCTCTCCTACCTTTTCCATAAGCCATCATGGGAAGGAAAGGCTATCCGTCTTCTTGGAAGTCGGGCAGTGTGCAGCCTAGGAGCTGGCAACCTTAGCTCAGCCACTGGGGGCCGCCATAGCCAAGCAGCAGAGCAAGGGCTAAAGCCCCAAAAGGCTCAATGCTTGAGCCAATAAGGCTGCAGGCTCCTTGGTGGCCTGAGGCTACCTCATACCAAAACGTTCGTCTGAAGAGTCACTCCCTTGTAGCGTTAACATCCTAGCGATTGATATTTGCAAGGGCCGGCGGACAGCAAAATCAGCGTTGCGATTGCCATTGAGTGGGCTGCAATCTAGCCCAACACAGAAATTGTATCTGTAATATATGTATATATGTAAAGGAAAAGACGGAAGAAAGGAAAACAGAAACAGAAAGGATTGTGTCCATCTTCATATGCTTCCAAATGGCTTTGGTCCAAAGCCATGTCTCTTCGCCGTACCAGGATGTGCTCACCCCCGTTGGTGCATATGCCAAAAAACGGGCCCGGAACGTGTCCTTGGAACGTGAACATGTGAGAGGCCACAACTCAAAAAAACATTCATGCAGAAACTGAGTGGGAAAGATTAACGCTGGCGGAGCCGCGGCTGCGAGCCACAATGAGGCCCCGCCTCCTTGCTGTGACCACGGAGATGGCCGGACAACAATTTAGACCGGAGAGGCAGCCGACAAATAGGCCCATCAAAAATGCGTCGACGATTATGATTATGATAGCTATCTCTTTGTTCCGAGCCATGTGGTGCTTTTGAGTTTGACGACGGTGTTGCTGATGTCTGTCCACAGACCCGAAGTATTAAAACATTGTCAGCCAACTGCACTATGAGTTCTGTTATGTCTGCATATAGAGCAAAAGTAACGTTAAGTATATCTCTATTCTTTGGGCCTGAAAGGCCTGGCCTACGAGGGCCATATATACCAATAACAGCAGCCTGCAGCTGATAAGGAGGTTCGGCGGAGGGGAGGGGGCCTTCTGTGCCTTTTTGTTTTTGCAGCTGGGTGTCATTGATCCTTCATCCCCTTGAGTTTGCACAAGGAGTATAAGCAAGAGTTTTCGCAAGACTGTTCCCGAGAGCACTCACCGAAACATCCACAAGGGAACTTACCCGTCAGAGTACTCACAAGAGTATTAACTAGAGCATTCAGTGGAGTACTCGCCAGAGTATTCACCGGGTGCTCAGAAAAACATTGATAACAATATTCAGAAGAGTCTTGTTCACTATGGAGTATGCACAAGAGTATTCAGAAGAGTCTTCACTCTTATCTCTTCTCTCTTCGCCCTTCTCTCTTCTGTCTGCCTATTCTCTTGTTTCTCGTCTCTGTTCTCTCTTCTCTCTTCGCTTTTCTCTCTTCTCTCTCCTCTTTTCTCTCTTCTCTCTTCACTCTTCGCTCTTCGCTCTTCTCTCTTCTCGATTCTGTCTTTCTCTCTTCTCTCTTCTCTCTTCTCTCTTCTCTCTTCTCTCTTCTCTCTTCTCTCTTCTCTCTTCTCTCTTCTCTCTTCTCTCTTCTCTCTTCTCTCTTCTCTCTTCTCTCTTCTCTCTTCTCTTTTCTCTCTTCTCTCTTCTCTCTTCTCACTTCCCTCTTCTCTCCTCTCTCTTCTCTCTTCTTTATTCTCTCTTCTCTCTTCTCTCTTCTCTCTTCTCTCTTCTCTCTTCTCTCTTCTCCCTTCTCTCTTCTCTCTTCTCTCGTTTCTCTTCTCTCTTCTCTCTTCTCGCTTCTCTTCTCCCTTCTCTCTTCTCCCTTCTCTCTTACCTCTGCTCTCTTCTTTCTCTTCTCTCTCTCTATTCTCTCTCCTCTCTTCTCTTTTCTCTCTCCTCTTTTCTCTTTTCTCTCTTATCACTCCTCTCTTCTTTCTTCTCTCTTCTCTCTTCTTTTTTCTTTCTTCTCTTCTCTCTTCTTTCGTCTCTCTGTTCTCTCTTCTCGTCTCTCTCTTCTCTATTCTCTCTTATCTCTTCTCTTTTCTCTATTCTCACTTCCCTCTTCTCTCCTCTCTCTCTTCTCTCTTCTCTCTTCTGTCTTCTCTCTTCTCTCTTCTCCTTTCTCTCTTCTCCCTTCTCTCTTCTCTCTTCTCTCGTCTCTCTTCTCTCTTCTCTCTTCTCTCTTCTCGCTTCTCTCTTCTCTCTTCTCCCTTCTCTCTTCTCCCTTCTCTCTTCTCTCTGCTCTCTTCTCTCTCTTTTCTCTCTCTTCTCTCTCTTCTCTCTCCTCTCTTCTCTCTTCTCTCTCCTCTTTTCTCTTTTCTCTCTTCTCTCTCCTCTCTTCTCTCTTCTGTCGTCTCTCTTCTCTCTTCGCTCTTCTCTCTTATCTCTTCTCTCTTCTCTCTTCTCTCGTCTCTCTTCTCTCTTCTCTCTTCTCTCTTCTTGAGGCCCAAGCCTCTTGAAACCCACATGCCTGCGGACAAAACTCTCATCATCAGACCCATAACCACTTAAAACCCACATGCCTGCGCATAAAACTCGCATCAACAAACTCTAAACCTCTTAAAACCCACATGCCTGCGCACAAAACTGGCATCAACAAAACCAGAAACACTTAAAACCCGCACCCCTGCCAGTCAATAGACACGAAACCACTGAAAACCCAATGCCTGTCATCCAAAACATACAAAAACACTTAAAACCCTCGCCCCTGCCAATCAATACACCCCAATTCGCTTAAACCCTGTGCGCATATCAACAAAAAAATCCAAAGCATTTGAAAACTCGTGTGCCTGCCATCAAAAACACCCCAAGTCGCTTAAAAACCGTGCGCATATCAACAAAAATGTTTAAAACTTAAAACCCGCGTACCTGCCATCAAAAACAACCAAAATCGCTTAAAACCCACGCGCATATTCACAAAAACGCTCAAAATACAGCCCAACTCTCACAAAATCTGCGCGCCTGCCATCAAAAAACACCCAAAATCAAAAAAAAACAAACGAACACAAAAAAACACCAAAAAAAATTTAAAGCCCGCACGCATGCGCACGAAATCAACCCCAAAACAAAAAGACGTCCACGACGAATTCTTGACTTTCAGAAGGCCAGCGATAGGGAGATCGAACCATCACGCCCAGGCAGCTTCGACAGGCCCGCTCGCACGCACGACACGAAACGAAAACGAAGACGAAACGAAGCCGATCTCCCGGTTACGGGGTTCAGCCACAAGGGGCGTCCTAGCTCCCCCTAACCTCCGATATATATATATATATATATATGTATATATATATATATATATATATTATATATCTCCTCATACTGGCTTACCGAGGCTGAGCTCAGAGGGGATTAATGCGACCGTGTGTCCGTTCGTCCGTGCGCGCGTCGGGTGGTTGGCAACATTTTGTGTGTAAATAATAAGCCGGGGATACCTACCTCTCTCACTCCTACACCGTTTGCGCAACTGTAGCCTCAAGTCTGGTAAATGGCAACAAAAAATCGTTGTTTTGAGGTCCAGGTGGCCATTTGGATGTCCAGGTGGCCGTTTGGAGGTCCAGATAGCCGTTTGGAGCTCCAGGTAGCCATTTGGAGATCCAGGTGGCCGTTTGGAGGTCCAGATGGACTCCATACCAACCACACCTACACTTGGTGTATGAGCCTAGGCACACGTGCCACTTGTATATACATATATGGACGCCCCAAGAACGAAATGTATGAAGAATTATTGTTACTTTGGCTTTATATTCATTCGGCGCCCTAGCCGTGCCCACAGCATCCCTTTGGGATGGGGGTCTTTCCAAAACTGTAAGCGACCCCAGACCGGGAAGCTAACTGGGAGGAGGCATTTCACTTTCAATCGCTCTATCTACATGTACTTCCCTCTCTCTTCATTCAATCTGGTATGGCATATAGAGCCAAGCCAACTATCTCACTATTCTTGGGCCGAAAGGCCTGGCCTACCCTGCCTTTTTTATTCGTCACTGTGCCGAGGTTAGAGTCGGGATCCTATCAAGTCTAATCTTGCGCCTATACAAATGCACGGGTACACTATCAAACCACGGGACTCTTCACTGGAACTATCTGTACATAATTCACCTATGGGTGACCAAGGGCTCGTTGCTGCAGATGTGGGGGGATCGTAGCCGTTTGGGCAACACATAGCCCTATCAAGTAAGGCACATGGTTAAGCCTGCCGGGCATTTGATATGACGTATTACTTTGGCTTTATATTCTCTATGCCAGCTTCAAAGCGCCACGCACCAGATCCAGATCCTGCTGTGCAAGTGTGCTCAAGCACTCTTTTATGCCCTTACTGCTGTGCAAGTGTGCTCATGCACTCGCAGATGCACTCGTTATTCCAAGAATACCCACACCATCACATGAGATGGGGGCCTCATAACACTACAATATGTCTGGGATATGTTCTTGTGCGTATATGAGCCAGGATGATTGTGCAAGTGTTGGTAAAATGACTACAATTGTAAGTATATATAAGTGACAAACCATAAACTCCATCATCCTTGTTCTATATGTATCCGCAGACATACCAACCTCAGCCTGCTCTCATTTTTCAGCTGGTGCTGTCTCGCACTGCCGAGAGCCAGCAAGCTCCATGCCCTATTTTCTTCCTGAGATACCGGCAAAGGGTCGAATCAATACAACAAGCTGGGACATGGCCGCCTACTCACCCCGGCAGACACAAGACAGCAGCCTCGCTTCCTTACGACCTCCTTATTTGTGCTTGTCACACTTGGCAGGAGCCACGCTATCATTTCTTTATCGTTCCATCTATTGGTGCATTTCGTCCTTCGCAGGAGCCATGCTCTCCTCTCTGCATCGTTCCATCCACTCTCGCAGGGGCCGTGCTATCTTCTCTATCTTTTTCCCGTCGACGTCATGGCCCAAACGGGGCCTATCTGATGGACATGCCCGTGCATTGACATATATTTGGGCCGACATGGCTTGAGCCAAAGTGGCTACGGAATCCGCATGTGGTGTATTATGTTAGGTATTCCAACAGCGCGAGCGAGTCTCCCCAACGCCGGGGTGTCGTTGTTGGCCACTGGTCACAGGAAGACTCTTCCTAGGTTGCATCTATCAACACTGAAAGCGAAACCAAGCAGATTGCATCAAGTTGGTACTCAAGCTCTGTAGTGTAGCGAGCGGTCCGGCTACGGGCCAATTCGGGCATTGCCGAGCGTTGCCAGGACTGCAACAGAGGCTGCCTGAACTGCAGGCACAGCACTGCACACATTGTTGACTCATATATACACAATCAAGAATATCGAAACTTAAACTAGCACCATTCACATTTGGCCCCTTCCTTTCCCTCGCTTCATCTTTTGGCGACTTGGGAATTGAGGATTGTCGATGTGGATGTTCTGTTCTTGTGCCGCTCCTGTGCATTGGCATACGGGATGGTAACTGGTGCAGCGGTCTTGAGGTTTTCCCTCGCCTGATAGGCAGCAACGTGGCTGGAATGCTGTTGCCACTTTTCCAACTGTGTACCAGCTTGCCTCAAATCCTCTTGTTGGACAGGCCAAATTCCGCCTTCATTGCAACTATGTCTGTTTGCAGCTATTTCTCTGCCTGGCTTGGCGGGCTGGTTATTTTGAGGTATGTTACGAGCTGGTGTCATTCGATTGTATGTGTTGCACTGAATCTATTCGACTAAGTTTGCCACCGACGCTTTTTCGTGTATTGATGTTTGATTTAAATATTTCTAGTTAGCAGTTCGAATTACACAAGTATTTGAATTGTTATGATGGTACTTGAAGGTTGTGTCTTCCAATTGTTGGTTATGTTGTTATTGTGCTATGTCGTTATCTATCACCTGTTCTAACCTATCCAGTACAACCTGGTCTAGATGATCGGCATTTCTGTCATCATCCTGCCTCTGATCTATAGAACATGTACGGGATTGACCAGCCCCTGAACAATCCCACTTGGGATTATTATTTTCTTGCCTGTGTGCTACTCCATATATTTCTGATTCATCTTCCTGCCTCGTTATGGTTGTGTTCTAATGATGGTTATGGTTATGGTACGTCGCTGTGCTCAAGTTGTTGTCAGGCGAGCCTCGCCCTGCTTCATTCGCAGCCCGGATAGATGCTAGCACTAATGCAATGGGAAGAGTTTGGGAATTACTGAATATAGGCTGATATAACGAAGTGCTGCTGAGGTATGTTGGATTGGGTAGACTGGTAATGTTTCCCAAATTTCGGCCTACTCTGATCCCCTTAGGTTCGCTCTCACCCTCCCTCTTCTGGAAGATTGTACCCCTTACATACCCGTGTTGTTAAGGAGGGGCCAGGTATTTGGCTTCCCTCATGCTGGCAACCTTCCCCGTGACCACCACCTGCCAGGCAAGGGACTTGAGGTGAACGCATGTGTCTGGAGGAGGACACCAAATGTTCAGTCAACCCCCTTTCTTGACAGCCGGTGGACTAGTTCCACCTAGGCTTGCAGCCAAAAACCTGTTGCGTGGAGTTGCACCCAAGCACCTATTGACGCCGATCTGTCCAAGGTTACTGTGCATGAGTCCACCTGTCTTGCGAAACCGGAGATTGCAAGAGTGGCCCACTGTAGCCCAACTCTGGTCTCTGCGCCTGAATCCAATGTTGGAGCAATCCACCTGCCACTAAATTTCCGACCAATAATTTGCCTACTTCTGGAATCACACACAGGCCTCTGAAGGGGATCTGTGGAGCCTGTTCCCAACGGATGTGACAAAACAAAACTTTGCTCTTTAGACTTGACCGCCTCCTTATTAGCATTGTGGTCCAGCCCCATCCTATCAAAAACTCCTACAAGAGTGGCTGTATGCTCTTCCTACTGCAAAAAATGTGCTGCCCCTGCTTGCAGCCATCAAGCATTGCAGCTCACCTGGTGTTAGCTTCTGCATTGGATCGAGAAGCATGCCTGTTTCCTCATCTTCGTCTTCCTCCTGCTCGATTTCTGTAAGACTTGTCGGACCTGATGCACCATCTGACTCTGCACCATCGGTCCCGCCCTCTCAATGTTCCGAGTCTTGCCTATGCTTCGCTTCACTTTGGCCCTGGGAGTGTTCCCTCTGCCTCCTGCTGCAGCTGGGGTGCCCGGCATGGCAAACTTCTTTGCCTGCTGTGGCTTCGGTGATACTGGCCACGGATTGGGTGCACCTTTCGGGCTTGCCTTGGCTTGCCCAAGCAGGGCAGGTGCTTCTGTCTCAGGCACCACTACAAACCCATCTGCTGATGCTGGTGATGTTGCTATATCTTCTGTGCCTGTGCCAAATCCCGCGCCTTCGACAACCTTCCTGTCTCCAATCTTTGTTCGACCTCATATGGAATTTCTCTGGCCTACTCCATTCTCTGGGTCGGTATGAAGGTCGTGTCCTGTTGTCTTTGTTTAAAACTCAACACTCTTCCGCTGTGCCGTATCGAGTTTCCGCTCCAAAATGCGCACCTGGTCTTCTGCCTCGTTGCGAACCGCCCGAGCATCCTCAACAGACTGCTTGGTGTCCACCACTTTCCTTAGGCAGTCTTGAAAGGAAGCTTTGCCTGCCTCATAATCCCCCAAAGCTATCCGCACCGCTGCATGGAGGCAGTGCGACTCTCCCAAAGGCGTCTGTTCCTTATTTTTCTTGTGTGGCTCTGCTTGCAACTTGTCTATCTTCTTTTGCACCGAGGCGGCCCTTGCAACGTCGCCCTCTGCTTTGAATTCTGCTAGCATACTCTGCAAGTCCTCGATGAACTGCACCTTCGCACCTTCTCAACCGCCCCGTGCTTGAACTTGACTACCTTCGATGCGGATGCTGCCCTGCTAGAAGCCTGCAACGAGGGAGAGGGGCCTTCTGCCACAGCTGAAGTAGCTGTGTCGAAGAAGGTAGCTGGTGATGTCGGTTGATTTTGCCTTACCTTGAGAGCTGTGTGCGAGTAGATGAGGAGGGTTGCCCTGAGCCTTCTTTGCCCCAAAGGCCAGCCACCGTGACAACGCCCTTGCCCTGCAATGAAGTGGATTGTGCTGCTGCAGCTGCTGCTGCACCTTGTTGCGGCCGTGATAAATTTCCTAGTGCCCTGAGCGCTACACTTTGGAGCCGGCTCTTGGCAAACACATTATTGAGAATCCCACCATAGTGCCTGATGAGCTGGTCTTGTTGGTGTAGAATTGAGGATATCGCTTGCTGTGAAAGAAACTGGCCGTGGCATTGGCGGCATGGCGACTCGGGCCATGTTATAAGCTGGCAGCGGTTGACCAATCCTTTGCACCCTGGAGACTTGCATTGCCTGTCGACCGTCATGGGGAAAGGCATGGTGTGCGTCCATACCAGTTCTGCATCTCCTGCTGCTGCTGCCATCTTTCGTGAGTTGTTGCTGCTGCACCGGCTGCGTCCTTGTATGTTGAGCTGAGCTTCCAATGGTCGGCCTATGGCGGCCCAGCTTATTGAGGTGACTAGCAACACAAAGAGACATAAATTACCCCAACTTCATATGAGAAAGGCACAGTGTGCAGCTCAGAAGGGAGACAATCGCATACGGGATTGCCGCTGTGGCCAAGACTCGAGCCCAACGGCTTGAACCAATTTTTTGAAAGAAACGAAGGCTATGTACATATATATGTGATAGTCAAGCAGAGGTACCAGTATATGTATATATAGATATATAGAGAAAGAGATATGTACATATAACTTACCTGTAAAACACTATATGTGGAATTGAATTTCTCTCTGTACGAAGACCTTCAGCATGGTGGCTCCCTAAAAGGAGAGCATAGCAAAAATCAACATAGCTCAGACTATTCGAAGGCCCCCCAGCGGCTCAACCATGAATTTCGCACACAGACAAACAAGGTGAGTAGATATCTAGCTATTTGGCGAGCAAATACAAAAGAATTTGAAAGGCTCTCAGGGTGAGCCGATTTGAATTTCTGCGCCCGAGATTGGAGGCATCGCCCAATCGACCCTCCTGGAGGTACTAGCACACAAACAAACTCACATACCACAATGCAGAAGACCATCCCGAGGCCGACTCAAAGCCTTGTCTTCACACCTTCTGTTCCTGAAATTGCCATCTCTCGGGTGTTCGTGCAACGTCGGAACTGGGGGGACACTGAATCCTTCACTCCCTTCCACCACTCATAGGTAGCCTCAGCAACATGGACCCGCCACCATAGTCTATAAAACATTATGCATATGCCTCGCCAAAAATCCGTCTAGAGCATTGAAACATCCTTGCCCAGAATGCCAGTACGATCCCGCGTCTGGTGGCATGCATGTTGGATCGATAAGCTGCCATCCGCTCGAGAAGGGGAAGTGTTGTGAACATAACGACGCTCATATATTATACTAATGCGAAACCGTACATATCCACGCCCGTAGCCAAGCGGAACAGACCAAAGCAGAGCAGAGTGCATTGTCACACAGCACAGCACTTTCGAACAGTATCTCCGAGCGCGACCTCCAGCAGCCATTTCGAGCATAGCAGTATTTTCATGATGTTGTCGATTGTTAAGCTCCGAAGCAGCGTTTTAGCATGTGCTTTCGAGCATTGAAGCCCTCAGGCACCGAAGAGCCTTTTAGCCCATATATATATATATATATATATATATATATATATATATTATAATAGATATATGTGCGCTAACTGCTGACTCCAGCTATATATTATAGAGACATGATCACTCCAGTAGGCCCCAGTCACCTTCTCTAGCGCCTCGCCTTTCCACAACCCATGCTCCGGCCCCACACCGTGTGGAAGCACGCGCCATAAACGCCGGCCATAGGGAGGGTTGGATGACACCCCAGTGCCCCTTAGGGGCTAGGGCTGCGCCACCCGGACTCCCAGCCTAGATTTGAAAAAAAAATGCTGCGGCAGAGAAGCACTGCATGCAAGACTCTGGCCGCAAAATTAAGCTTGTGATGTAGGTGTTGCAGGCGGATTCCGAATGCGCAATCCATGTAAATACAATGTGTATGATGAACAACTTGCGTGTGAAATGTATGGGCCTCTACAGTAACGGTTACATTCATGTGAGCAAATCAAATGGTATATGTGATTTCGTGCTGAGTACCTTTTATGTGAGGGTATGCTACACTTCGGGTTACAGGGCTGTTGTAAATTTCGATTGGTGCTGAGCATTAACAAAACACCTATTTCTGAAAAATACAACAAATATGCGACAAAGTACGACCATTATCTTAATATTGAAGATTTCGAGTTATGTTCATATTACTGAACTCAATATATATATTTTTTTTTTTCATATTATGGGGGGAGGGGGAGCGGGGCCGCGGGAGGGGGCGGCCGCCCGTAGCCCCCTCCCATGATATGACAAACAGATAAATTTGTATGAACATAATGAAGGAATCTTTGATGTAGCTACTCATGGGAGCCTTCTTTCACACGTAAACTGTTGATTTAATGGGTTTCTAATGGCTTCCTGATGGATTTCTAACGGCTTTCTGATGGCGTCCTAATGGATGCTAACGGCTTCCTAATGGCTTCCTACTGTAATGGATGTTTAATGGCCTTCTGATGGCTTTCTAAGTGCTTCCCTTGCTTCCTAACAGATTTCTAACAGCAGTTAAAATCTAAAATATAGTGGCTACGGAAACCAAACAATGTTAAATTAGGCTCCTCTCAATTGTTACATAAAATCTGCAATCTTAACCAAATAGCAATATTTTGAACATAAATTGATACAGGTACTGTGCCGTATTTGGTCTGCTTCTTATATTTGCCAAGGCTCGATACAGCGGAATTTACAACATGACTGTTATCTTTGTTGTACATGTTGGATTACTGAGTTAATGCAAACACTTCGAGGTGCCTCCAAATTGCAAAAATCAGCAATCAAGGTAAATTACTGTACTGAGGGGAAGGGCAGGATAGAAATGATGTGTATATGAATCCAACCGCCACCTTCACTTTATAACCCCCCTCTGTTCCTCCTCACCCGACTTGTGAAGTAGCATTTGTCAATGAACCGCTGAGTTAATAAAGAAAGGCGCCTTTCCCTCATGCTGGGGGGCTGGTGCCCCCGCAACGGCACCCTTAGGGCCGCGATTGAGTTGGCGAAATTTGACACGTAAGCATCAAATTTCACCTCGATCTGATCTAGCCCCCGGACAACCCTCCAATTAATAAACCCCCGATTGAATAAAGTATGCTTACAAGCAAGCCGGAAACAAAAGAAATCCTTCCTAAAAACGGGGCAGCGCGGATTAATAAGGATATAGCTGATCGTAATGACAAGAGGTTGGGGGGGCCGTGTTAACTAGAAGGAGTCTGGTCAATGGAGGGGTTCGCCACTGTGCCGAGGCTAGAGCATGTGTCCTATAAGGCCCAATCTTATGCGAGCAAAGCTAGCACATGCGCACAATCAGACTACAGGGCTCCTAGCTGGACCTATTTGTACACGACAGTGCATGAGCGAGAACCCATTCGCCAATGGGGGGAAAAAAATTAGGGACACGAACTTACTTAACCTTTTCATTTGATCTACTTAGCGGACAGATCTCCTTGTCTTCAGACGCGACGAAGATCCTAGCTGGACTGCACTACTGAGCAGGATTGACTTAGTCAGACCCCGATTCTGTATCTGATGCTGATGCTATTCTGGGACGCTTGGCCCTGGGGGACTCATCCTCCGAACATGAGTCATTGCTAATGGAGGGGGGGGCCTCCATCTTAATGTTATGGCGATACTTATGTTCTTTAATCGTAATTTATTAAAATCCTGAGAGGGCCTACCCCCTCGTTGACGGCTGCCCCGAACATCGATAATCATCACTAATGGAAGATAAAACACGCCATAATGCTAATAGAAGCTCTCAGGATAGTCATTCTAAGGATATGTGTTGATGGTGCATTTGATAATCTCATCTAGAGCCATCGCTTGAGGAGCAATGGTGGCCGGACTGCTGGTTACGACTGTGCTCATCAGAGCTTTCTGAAGCTGGTAACACTTCATGCACATAAGTGAGCTCTGGCATCTATTTGCGCCTGCATTTGATTCACTACAAACTTAGGGTATGACCGCCTGCTTTATTTTGGCATATGTGATCACAGGTTTTGCCAAACACAAGCTGAAAGCAATGAAGAAAACTTTGTAGTTGCAGAATGCAATGGAATTGCACAATTCGGCGCTTTAGGTGACAACTACCAATTCATTGAGAATTAGGTTACAACGAATTGCATGGTAGACAATTCAAATATGAATACTTAAACAACTCACGGACACTTTACAATTAATCAAACACACAATTAACACACCATTGAGCAACGATTCTGCGAATAATGTTTCATCGACATTCATGTATTGGCAAAATACTTTCCAATGCACTTTAAATTGTCCAAAAATACTTCCAACCTGCCGGGCTTCCGTTACAATGAAACTGCAAGTCAAGCAAGGCCCGTCTTGTTTCCAATCGCTGATCCAATATAAGCTGCGGTGCTTGCCTGCTGTGATCCCTCAAGGAGCAACCGTTACCAAGCGTAACAAGATCCAATGGATAAAATGGAGTATAAAATATGTAGCTTGCAGGGGATATGGAATATAGAAGAAATGGAGAGGCTGTACTTTATTCTTGGATGTCCTTGAATGTTTGTTTATTGCAAGTGCAATAATTATTGAGCATGTGTACCCTGCTCGGCAAGCAACTAGCTCTACAATACAAATATCAGCTGCGGCTGGGTCGCTGAGATTGCAACACCCGCACAACAATGATATTGTCTCTAATGATCAAAAACCGATCATATGCCATGGCCGACTAATTATTTTGTGTTTTTGTTTTGATGCTGTTACCGAGGTTCGTCCACAAGCCCGAAGGATTAAAACTCACTCGGTCAATTGCAATGTCTGGTATGTGGATATATAGAGCCAAAGAAAGGCCTGACAGGCCTGGTCTACATGGGCCAAACATGTAAGTAAATATATATATATATATATATATATATTAAAAAAAAACATCTACTAAGACCTTGCCTTTATATTCCAATGCGGGCCTCCATATTGAGCCACTCTCTGCCGCATTATACTGCTGCATATCACCAAACCTCCGGTGCCCAACCCATCTCTTTGATCTCTTTGAGATGGGGGCGTTTCGCAAGCCGCATCACAGACTCCATCAAAATAGGACTCTATCGAGCCTACATCTAAATGAATCATGGAGGCCTGCAATCGCCTCGATACTTTGAGGCTCCAGATATCAGCCTCCGTATATGGATGCCCATGGCCCAGAAGTGTGGACGACTGCATGCTCACTTTACTGATCAAACCTTCTCTAGCAATCGAACAGCTCCCTAAGCATGTTACCCTGCAGCACATAAATTCAGGAGGATTTGAATAATGTGTGAAGCTATCTGTAAGGTTACACACCTGAGCACCCGCCGCAGCAAACGAAGCTTTAGAAGTGAAGGACAACAAAACGCCAGATCGGGATGTACGGTCTATGCTAATTGCCTCTGTATCGTTCTGATAAATATGGCCTGAAAGAGTCAAGCGCTTCCACATCAACTTCCTTATGGCCCTCCTCGCAGGATGATGCCACTGAGGAACTACAATATGGCCCTTCCAGAATTTCCTTGTCCACCACCTCACACACAAGCGACTGCCAGTCAAGCTGAACCCCAGATGCGTTTACTTCTGAAGGATGTGCCGACGAGCTCGACTCCTCAATATCGCTTCCAATGCCACCTAGCTCAGCTACCACTACCGTACCCTGCCCAACATGAAGGATGTCCGCTACAATCTTATCATAAAGGGATGAGCTGAACAGTATAGCACTCGAGATCATGGGCCCAAATGCCTCCGGTTGCTTTATTGCGGCCTTTGGCGAACAAAATGCCTTTCGCGTACAAGTCTTCGTTTATGCTCTCTGACGTTTGCCGATAATGTGCTGGCAAGTGTCGCTGTGCCAAGACAATCTGGAATGGTGGCTCCATGGACCGGAACCACCGCCACCATTGGATGCAAAGCGAGGGGCCACACAAGGTTTGAACCCAGATGGCTTCGGAACATACACCCGGCCGCCACCCACCCGCCGAAGGCGAATGAGCTTGAGCCAAAATGACCACTACTAATTTGCCACCACTGAACATATTCTAGATTCGGCCTCTAAAGCCAGAAGTCAGTTCGAAGGGACTCACGCTTGTCTTACGGCGCATTGGAGTTATATAGCATGACACGTCATTGCCGCCACGATGTCCCGCCTCCACACTGCAGAGAGGCACTGCCATGGCCTCACACAATATGCCATCTTGCCCCACACTCTGGGAATGTCCTGCTCTACACCACAGACAGCGCTGCCTTCTCACGCTGCCACATTCTCTGATGCAGCGTTGGCGCCATCCAAGGTGTCCACTTGGCAACAGATATCAGCACACCTTGGCACGAGGTGATTCCGATTTTGATTTCAATCGCAAAACCCAAACTCGAACTAATCGCGGATATGTGATAAGCCAAAATATGTTTGCTTGCCTCGAAATCTGTGAAACTATTCTTAAATCATCTTCCTCTCAGATGAAAGCCGAATGCGGGAATTCCAAGCGCATGCAATCATTCAAAGTTCCCTTGAATATATAAATTCATCAGAAAGCTGAAGGAATGCCACCAATCGTTGGGGGAGGCCATTTTATAGGAATGGCTCATTCAAAATGCATCTATGTGTTAATGGTTGATGTGAACATATATCTGCATATGAATGTGTATATACATATACACACAAATTGTTTTTAGCCAGATACATGTTGTTGCGACAGTTTGCTTGCAAATTATAGGCATTGAACAAATCAATGGGTGTGCGTGCAGCTATCCCTTGTATTCACATAAATTGAAACCATGCGTTACGCAACACATGCAAAGCTATGGGAGCACATGTTCCCCAAGTCATACCAACATGCGTTGTACCGAAGCTTTGTGCATAATGCATGAAAAAATATTGTATATATCTATATATGTATATACCTTTATACTACACTCGCATAGGGCGTCTGACGGGTCCGGTGAGTTCGTACAAAGTAGAGTCCCAAGTAGTACAGTGATGTCGAAGGAAAGAAAGGCATAGTCGAATCGAAGGCATAGCGGAGAACTGATTGCGAAGGCACAGTCGAACCCAAAGCCATTGATGTCGGAGGCACAGCCAAAGAAGCTTGATGGCCAATGTGTTTTCGAACGATCAGCCGATGAAGGAATAGGATTTACTGTGTTTTGGAAGGCTCAGCCGAGCAGAGTATGATAGTTATTCTATTTATGGTGTCTCCGAAGGCTCTGCCGAGCAAAAACATTGTATTTATTGTTTTTGTGAAAGGCTCAGCCGAGCAGAAAATGGTATGTATGGTGTTTGCGGTGAGTGTCGGCCCACTTTTTGTTGCGTATGAAAACACAAAAAGAACAGCGCAGCGTTTCGACAATAAAACCAAAAAACATACCTATGCAACTTCGTCTCATCAGTGCACTGAACATCGAAATTGCGTGAATATAGCCTTGGATGTTGCTTGTCAGGGCAGCCGCTGTCAACATTCATATGCCACTCGAGCCAGGCGGAGAACCTAGTACTAAAATACTGCAATATACAAATGCAAATCAATATATAAACATATCTATGCCAAATTATGTGTATATTATATTATATATATACATACATATATATTGGCGAGACACGGTATATATATATATATATATATATATATATATATATATATATATAAATGATCCATCGATTGTTAGTTATATGATGAACGATATCTATTCCAGCACACCATGTGTCTTTCTCTGCATGTGTATATATATAAATAATAAATATATATATATATATATATATATATACAGAGCGTTCATTTGCAATTCGTTTCATTTGCTATTCGCTCGTTTGCTATTCGTCCAAGTTGGTTTGCGGGCAACATGTTGCGTAATCACAAAACGCAGCCTGTAACTTAACATATAGCATATAACATAACACAACATATCAACAGTAAGTGCGTTGAAGGTGTGCGAGAAGTGCATTGGAAGTGTCCGGGAAGTGTGTGGGGAGTGCCTGAAAATCAAGTGGAAAGTGGTTGGTAAATGTGTGCAAAGTGTGCGGGGAGTATGTGGAAAGTGTGTGGGGAGCGCCAGGTAAATGCGCAGGAAGTGTCGGGGAAGCTGTTTTGGAAGTGGTTGGGTTTGCGGAGTTGAGCGCAAACACTTGTAAAATGCCTCGCTAAGACGTGCTAAAAGGCCAAAAGACGCAAAGCGACACCGAGGGGATTCAAACCCCTGCGGGCAGAGCCCAATGAATTTCGAATCCATATCCTTAACCGCTCGGACACAGTGTCGATGCCATAATGGTGGCATCACTTTGCTGGATCGACCGCGTTTGGCCACCAATCGGCCACCTGCTGCCTCACGGCCTTCGGCTTGCCTGGCCAGCGCCGGTCAATGCCACCCCAATCCATTGGGAATCCAACAAATCTGGCGACTATGCAAGCCAGCTTGGTTATAGCAAGTACGGATGCATGGTGAGGATTGCTTGCTCGGCTGACTCGGTGGTGCGGCTTGGATTGCTCGGATTGATTGCTCGCTCGGCTGACTCCATAGCAAGGACGGCTTGCTCCAAGCCAGCTTGGTTATAGCAAATGCGGATAGCAAGTACGGATGCATGGTGAGGATTGTTGCTCGCTCAGATGCGCACCGGCATGCCAGCCGCCCCCTATTGCCAGGGGGCACCCGGGGGACAAGTTGAGGCCGGATTGGAACACCCGGCGTTGCTATTGCCAAGATCTGGGGAAGTGTGGGGTGACTCGGCGCCGGGCGCCCCGACCCGACAGCAATCTCGGTGTGCCGGCCACCCCCCTAGCCATGAGGACGGGTGGCGGGCACTCCCGGGCACCTCCTGGCAACCAGGGGGGCGGCTGGCACGCCGGGCACCCCTCCCCCCTGAGCCAGCAAGAGTCAGCAAAATCGAAATCGGGCATGGTAATCTTGACCACCTATTCAACATGTCCGCTGTAATATAATGGTGAGTATTTACGCCTGTCACGCGGAAGACCCGGGTTCAATTCCCGGCGGCGGAGGTTTGCGCAAGATAGAACTTCCTTAAAACGTCCTAGCGCGCTGTTCCACAGGTGTTTGCGCTCAATTCCGCTCTCCCAAACACTTCCAAAAAAGCTTCCCCCGACACTTCCCGTGCATTTCCCAAGCGCTTCCCACACACTTACCACACGCTTCCCATGCACTTTCCACACACTCCCTGCACCCTTTCCGTGCACCGCCCAGGCCACTCCCAACCCTTTGTTCATTTGCTATTTGTCTCATTTGCAATTCGTTTCATTTGCTATTCGCTCTTTTGGTATTCGTCTGACCCGTCCAATTGCAAATGAATGCTC
>Ga0099797_100694_pt1 | contig 20598 bp, 20 predicted proteins | sample Uncmet_Sort48C_1_FD_89871 | JGI IMG/M metagenome (GOLD analysis project Ga0099797, IMG submission 89871) | Marine eukaryotic communities from CALCOFI LINE 67, Pacific Ocean - C012_Sort48C_1 | ecosystem: Environmental > Aquatic > Marine > Oceanic | place: Pacific Ocean: Monterey Bay | collected...
GTCGATGCATTCTCGCATGAGGTCGCCGTAACAGTGCCCCTGAGGCCAGTTTTCAACGAGGGGCACGTCGTCCAAGCTGGGCATCGTCAGTGCCTGTCGCACGCGTGCCCTTTGCTCCAGAATGAAATTAGCCTGGGCACGAATTGGAGCCACGCAGGACATGACGTGAACGCCGCGCCTCGGGAGGCAAGTGGCGATCGGTCGACATTAGGGAACGTATGAGGGTTAGGGTCAGGGGGAGGTGAGGTTAGTGTACGGATCAGGGTGAGGGTGAACGCCGCGCCTCGGGAGGTGAGCGGTGATGGCGGCGGCGGCACTGAGGTCGAGAGCAAAGTTGAATCGGCGGATGACATCCATGGCGTGCAGCTCGTGGTACTCGAGAACCTGGGCACGGGTAAGGGCAAGGGTTGGAGTTAGGGTTAGGTCATCCACGGCGTGCCAGCTTGTGATACACTCGAGGAACTGGGTTATTGTTAGAGTGAGGGTGAGGGTTAGGGTGAGCTGAGGGCCTGTTCGTCGTACCATGAGAAGAGGTCTGATAAGGAGGGGGCCGGTTGGACGGCACGATGCCACATAGAGTAACACCACCACTCCTCTCTAGCATCGCCGTCCAGAGGGCAGAAGGACGAGGTGAGGAGGCCCTGGCGACCTGGCCCCGAGTATAAGGTTAGGGTCAGGGTTAGGGTGAAGCTCAGGGTTCGTCATACGGTTAGGGTTAGAGTAAGGGTGAGGGCGAGGGTTAGGATCACGGCCTGGGTTCTCTGTGAGCCATTCCAACGACATTGTGCCAAGGTCGCCCACCTTGCACAGGTGTGTCTCTCGACCATCCGCGAGCTGAAACCTGGTCAGTGTTGTGGACGTTGCGTGAGCGCGTGATTCAGTGTTGTGGTCGTTGCGTAGCCGTTGCGTGAGCGCGTGATTCATGGATCACACATCTGAGAGCCGAAATCCTCACCCTAACCCTCACCCTAACCCTCACGAATGCGCCTTGTGAGGCCGCGGTCGTAGAAGAGCTGGATGATCTCCGGTGTGAGTATGTTGAAGGCCGGCATGTATCCGTAGTCGTTCACAGCGTTAGCCAGGCGCTCCGGGTGCAAATCTGCCTGCAGCTGGATAGCTGACCGTGCAGCCATGGCCTTAAGGTTAGGGCTGGGTCAAACGAATCAGAAAGACTCTAACGCGCGGTGATTGGGCATTTAAGTCGCAGGGCAGTGTTAGGAGTCAAATATCAGATTGGGGGTGAGGGATGAATAGGGTTAGGGTGAGGGTTTGAGCTAGCGTGAGGGTTAGCAAAGCGATGGCCTTCCGCTCCTCCAGCTCTCTCTGGAACGCATCACGTTCAAGAGGTGCCTCGGTTAGGGTGGGGGTTAGAGAGTGAGGGCTACGGTGAGGGCTACAAACCCTCAACCCGCATGATCAACCCCCTCCCTCACCCTAACCCTAACCCTCACCCTACGCGCCTCGGCTCTGATCGAGTGTCGCCCTGACATTTTTTTCGTTTGGTTTATCTGAAGATGCGCGGCCAGTAGCACCGGCAGGCCACGCAAGCCACGGGAAGGCTGGCTCTCAAGCCTAGAAACGGAGACATCCGGCAGCTTACCAGCGGCATCCTGCGTGAGGCCTGGAACCGCGATGAGGGCGAGGGTTTAGGCTTGGGTGAGGAGGGTTAGGGCCAGGGTTTGGGTAGGGCGAAGGTGAGGGTTAGAGTCAGAGTTAGAGTCAGAGTTAGGGTCAGGGTTAGGGTTAGGGGTTAGTGAGGGGCCTGGAACCGCGATGGCGAATGCTCTTGCTGCGTATTTGAGGAGGCGACTCTCGTACGTGGTGGAACGGCGGCTGAGGTCTACCACATTCAAGCCGGTGCGCAGGGAGTGCGATGAACGCGGAGTGAGATACGCTGAACGGCCGTCGAAGCCCACGCAGCAGCAGTCAATATCAAAGCCGGCGAGTACCTGGTCAATGTTATGCCGTGAGCGATCACTCGTTAGCGATCGGTGTTGTGACGTTACCTATCAGTGTTGTGGCCGTTGGTTGTGGTCGTTGCGTGAGGGTGATATGTATACAGCAGCATCAGAGTCAAAACATCGAAATCAGCGAGGGCCTCCGGTGAGGGTAACTCTTGGGACGAATTCCGAAGGAGGGCTCCGGATTCGACGGGGTCAGGGCTGCGCCGCACCTCTGCTGGGCATGAGTAGCACCGAAGGACGATCTGTATCGGCGGATGCGGCGCCAGGCCGAGGATCGTCACTGAATGCGGCGTGACGACGAGGTCCGACGCGCCTGTGTTCGCTGTGACGAGCTCGACTATCTGCATGAGCTTCGCCGTCGCCGCTGCTGGGTCGAGGCCGTGAATGAAGAGGTCCACGTCGCCATCGCTGAATAGTCTCAGCATTCTCTCCTCCACCAGGCACGCGAGGACGCTGCCACCCGCGGCGAGCACGTTGCTCCAATCGAGACCGCACAGCGTTTCACGCGTGAGTGCTCCCCACCGCCTGTTGAACACTCCTGAATCCACCCACGCAACGCCTCCTCTGCCGAACTCGGAGGGCATCAGCACAGCGACGCGCTGCCCCCCGCCCGTCTCGGCGTCTTCAAGTCGCTGCGCCTCAGCCCTCGCCTCGTCCGCCTTCCTCTGCGCCATTGCCTTTGCCCGGCCACTGGACTGTTGAATCTTCGCCTCCAAGTACAAAGCTTGCTGCCAAGCCTCTGCTGCAGGCATGGCCTCCACCGGCTCCCGCTTCTTTTCGATCCAAACCTCCGTGCCAGCGTTCGCGATGTCAACAGCGCCGGCCGCAGGGAGCAGGAAGCTGTCATTACGCGCCACGGCGGCGGCGCGGTCAGTCACAAAGAGCTTGCGCAGCTGCTCCTCTGAGGATGTCAGCTCGATCCATTCTCGTGCCATGTCGTGTGGGCCGCTAGGGACAGGCGGCGGATCTCCCATCTCCTACGATTAGGGTCGGGTTAGGAGGGCGAGGTTGAGAGTTCAGGCGATGGTAAGGGGTCAGGCGAGGGTAAGGGTTAGGGTTTGGGAGGCTGATCCTGCGTCGTCTGTGCCTGCGCGTTGAAGCGTGCGAGGAGGCCGTTGATCGTCTTGGCCAACAGTGTAAGATCTGATTGAGGCCCATGCACATAGGAAACCACCTGGCGTGCCGGGATTCGCGACACCTCCGATTAGGATCACGATTATATGGGTAGGGCCCGGGGTTGCAGTTCAGGTTGAGCTTGTGGCTGCATTCATTACTGAGGGTCGGGTTAGGGTAAGGGCGAGGGTTAGGGTGAAGGTTAGGGTGACCTCCGCAAAGAGGAACTCCGAGGCGTAGCTTTCGAGTCCAAGGCTGTACAAGAGCTTCAGCCAAGTGAAGCTGCCGTCACCGAGACTGGACGCGACACCCAGGAGCCCTCGCGTTAGGGTGAGGGTTAGGCTTCCGTCACCGAGACTGGACACGACACCCAGGAGGCCTATTAAGGCGAGGGTGGAGGGCGAGGGTGAAGGTCACGGAGGCCTCCCGTCGACGCGGGGGCGAATTGTTGCCCGCGGGAGAAGAGTCCCGTGTAGCCTGCGTTGCAGAATACATGCGTTGGAAGCATGACTGACATTCGACCGTGCTCTTGGAATGTCACGGCATCGTGCACAACGTCCGTAAGAAAGATGTCCAGGCGCGAACGGAGGGCCGAAAGCACGCCATCTTCTTTGAGATCCTCCTCTGCCTCACCCAGAGTGAAGCCAAGATCACGAGTAACACGCGCCAATTCTTCATTGGAGAAGGCGGGAGCGTCGTGACCACCCCTCATGATCCCGTACCCAGATATGCGGGGGCTCGTGAGAGTGGCGGAAAGGTGCTCGCGAGACAAAGTGGCATGGCCTGCGTCACGTTAACGTCAGCGCACTACTGAGTACTTACTGAGTAAAATAAATCCGCAGTAAAGTTGTAAACAGAGCAAGCTGAGTGAGCTTGCGTCAGGAAGGCGCAGGCAAACACGTGGTGGTGCGGCGGCCTTGTGTTTGTCGCACATACCCTTCTTCTGCTCGCAGCAGCGCTGCTAGCTTGCCCTCGCAAAGTGTCTGCAACACAATGGTCACGTTGGCAGAGTGAGTGTAAATCATCTGGTAAAGCTAGTATAACGCGAGAAAGTAAGAGTTGAGCTTTTCCTGCAGCACAACCATCGTACCGGATTCGAAATGCAGGTCTCTATGATAATTCTCAGAAATGTCCACGACGGTATCCGCGAAGAGCTCTTCGTTCATGACAAAGTCGGCACGCCTCGCGTTGAATGGGCACGGGCGCATTGATTGGGCATAATGCGATGATGGATCATGTCACTCAAGATCAGGGCCGGCACAAAAAGGGTCGTTAGGGCCAGAAACAGTTTATCTCTGATGCTCTCCATGTCGTTGTCTCCAACTTTGCTTGTCATCTTTGATAACTTTACTAACTTGCTCACTTTGCTCACTTTGCTCACTTCACTCACGGCTGACCTCACTTTGGTGACGGAAAAGATCTGCTTCTCGAGCGCCGGCAGCACGCTGGCAACGAAAGACTGCAGCCGAATCGCGTCATGCGGTTTGCCGTCCTGGCCGACGTAGCCACACTTCTCCCAGAAGTTTCTCTCCACATGAGCCTCCTGTTCGCTCACCTCCAAGATCAACCACAAGTCACACAGTTTTCACACAGCAGACACGGCTTCCAGATTTGAGGGAGAGCGCGTGTGTGTTGCAACGTATATGAACTGTGATAACATTACGCCGTTGGGATATCGACGCCGTTGGGATATCGACCTCCGATTGCCACGTTTCCTCCGTAGGCAGCGCGCGCACGCGATTGCCATACGCGGCGTGCCGCTGTTTCTTCTCGGGAGCCCCTTTACGCACGACTTCTTTTGTCTCGCCCGCAGCGACTTCTTTTGTGTCGCTTGCAGCAATTGCTTCCTGACGCTGCAGATAAAACAGTAAGAGCGGAACGTAGCTCGCGGCCGCTCGCCTCGTGGAAGACTTTTTCGCTTGTGAAAGGGTTTGGTGACGGCATGGCAACAGGTCGGTCGGTCTGATCATGAGGGGGATGGCGTGGTCACACCGCCCCTTGACGCCCGGCCATGTCCAACAGACGCTCTCGCATCGCCAACACCTCAGGGCGAGGGTGACAGCTCGGGTCAGGGTCAAGATGGGTTCGGTTTCGGCTTGAAGTTGGGCTGTAGAAGCAGGGTAAAATTGAAGGTTCGTGCGGGATCGCGCTGTGTGTATCTGTGGTGACACCTCTTCGGCGTCCGTCTCCAGTCCCCCGAGACGTAACTGGTCGATCAAATGCTCCAATTCCTATTTAGGCCAGGGGCAGGGCCACGAGCGGGGTTAGGGTGGGGTTGTTGTGGTTAGGGTCAGGGTTCATGCAACAGCTCGCACGTGATCTTGCGATTGCGATTAGGGTTGGATGGTCAGGGTTGGATGCCATGCAGGCTCCTGGATACCACGGTGGTTCAAAGTGAACCCTAACCCTGACCCTAATCGGCAGACTCCTGGATACACGGTCCAAACTCCATGGGCTGAGCAGCCGCGGGGTCCACGGACGACACGGGGTCACCAGAAGCAGTGGCCACGGGGAGCGCCACCACAACCTGTTTCGTGTTGTGAGGGTAGGGCTACTGTGAGTCCAGATCGCTCAATCAGATCTCGTCATGCAGGGTCATCAAGGGTATCTGTTTTGACACAGATCATGCAGGGTCAGGGTCAAGGTCAAAGTCAGGGTGAGGCTGAGGGTAAGGGAGAGACAACCTGCAAAGCGTTGCTCACATGCGACACGCTGAGCGGCTCGCCTCCTGGTACCCCGCTGCTGTCGATGGTACCCCTGGCGCGTAAGAGAGCTTCAATCAGGAGTCTCTCCGTCGCTGCCTGCAATGTTTAAGGTTATTAAGGTTAGGGTTTGGTGAACGGTTTGAGTGACAGATCGGTTCGGGTAAGGTTCAGGGTCAGGGGTTAGGGTTGGAGTTAGGGTTTTCTACGAACGTGTCTTCCTCCTCACAATTAATCACGACATTCGCACTCAACGACATCTGCACCAGGGTTAGGGCAAGGAGGAGTCGCGTTGGTTCCGGGCCTGCAGTGCTTCCACAGCGCGGCGCGAGACCCATGGTGCGGCGTCCTAGGGCAAGGGGTGATGGGCGTCGATGCCAGGGATAGAGATGGAGGCAAGGTGAGGATGATCACGAGTTGGCGGCAAGATGGGGACGATCACGAGATGAGGTGAGTGAGGACGATCACGAGATGAGGTGAGTGAGGACGATCAAATGGGGTGAGTGAGGACGATCAAATGAGGTGAGTGAGGACGATCACGAGATGAGGTGAGAACGATCACGAGATGAGGTGAGTGAGGACGATCAAATGGGGTGAGTGAGGACGATCAAATGGGGTGAGTGAGGACGATCAAATGAGATGAGGTGAGGACGATCACGAGATGAGGTGTGTGAGGACGATCACGAGATGAGGTGAGTGAGGACGATCACGAGATGAGGTGAGGATCCTCTCCGAAGACGCTGGCAGTGGACTGTACGACCGCCTTGTCAAAGTGTAAGTGAAAATAAAAGCGAAAAAAAGTGAATGTGAAAGTGATTCAAATTAGCAAGACGCTTGCGAGCCATGCCCCACCTGGAACCACTGCTTGGGCAGCCGCAGCGAGCTCGTGGAAGCGCCCTCAGCGTCGTGGGTGAACTCTTCATCTGATTCCGCATCGTCGTCTGCGGAACGACATGCGGAAATTCCTGCAGGGAGGAGTGGCGTCAGGGATACGGTTGGGATGCACCGGATGGATGATCCATCCACTAGAGTAGCACTGAGGGTTAGGTTAGGGTTCAACGATGACCGCAAAAGGACGGATCGAACGGGCCAAGGGTAGGCCAAGGGGATGCGGGGGGCATGACGTGCGTGTGTGGCGCTCCTGCGGCGGATTCACCGAGCGCGATGGAGGTGAGTCTCGCGTTCATCTCGCCGGATTTCCAACGGTCATTGACGTCGATGCTGACGGCCTGTGCGGCACAGTGCCCAGCGAATCGGGTGACTTTACTCACTTGACTACTGCAGGGATTAGTCTCATTTTACTTACTTAGAGCCGCTCTGCTGCATCGTGGAGGGTTAAACGACTGGGAGGGCAAGGCCACGAGTTGATGACGCCAGGTAGGTAGGTACGGGGCTCAAGACACCTCATTTCCATCGCTATTTGGGAGGGTTCTTGGGGGGGCTTCCCAAAACGCGGTACAGTGACCGAGCATGCATGCCTGCGAGTCACCGCCATGGTAAATACGGTACAACAGGCGATGGATGGTGCGTACAACGGGTTAGGGTTAAGGTTCGGGTTCGGGGTTCGGTGTCTTGTTAGGCGTGATCGACCTTCAACGCGTGAAGCATGGCACGCAGGGGGACTTTCCCTGCGCCAGGTGTGCAGTAGTTGCGGCAGTGCAGCATCACGCCGTGTACCACGTGCTTCACCGCTCGCTCCACCTCGGCCTCCACTCCCTGTCAGTTCGACGTTTCACACGTGTCACAAGTCATACACTGTTCACACATCATAACGCCACGCGTACATCGTTCTCAACTCCACTCACGCGGTGGCACTTCTCACTCCTCACGTGTCCCCTTCGACCTCGTCGATGCATCGCTCCGCCACCACTTCAGCTTTCGGGCCGCCTCCATGCTCTGCCTTCGGGCGAAGCTTCGGGAGGGATTGCCAGAGGCTTTGCACAGCCGACGGTGGCAGTGTCCCTGTCGCTGCTGCTGGCAAGGCGTCCTCCTTCGTGCAATAGTTCTGCTGAGGAGCACAGAGCGTCGCAGATGGCGGTGCCAAGTCTGCGAAGGTGACCCCGTCGAAGAGCTTACAAAGTTCCTCGTCATTCTCGATCGCACGTTTAATGTGCACAGGCAAAATCCAATCCGATCCATCCTTTTTCGCTTCGCTGCCGCCAAGCTCCACAAGCTCCGCTGTGATGTACTCCAGGCAGGCAGCGAGGTATACAGGTGCGCCCGCACCGCACCTGTGCGGCCAGACTGACCGGATGCCGTCTCGAGCCTGCCACACCGACCACGCCTACCGTGCACGGCGGGAATGAGATTGAGTGTGCATGGGGGACAGTGTGGCACCAGGCCCGCTTGCGCGTTTCCGTCCTGATTGCTCCGCCCAGTCTGCCACATCTCGCAGCGCGGGTCTCGAAGCGGGCGCAGTGGATGCGCGCCCCGACGCGGATTTTAGTTGCGATACTAATAGAGCAATCTGCCACGGTTCTACGGTCTTTCTCTCTTTCTCGAAGCGCGAAGCAGTTGAGCCACATCAACGGTTTTTATTTTAAAAGAATATGTGGTGCCTAACGTGGCACACAGGGTGCTCATGCGCAGGATGATGGGTAGCATCCCGCATCTGAGGGTAAATTTGTTGAAGTGGGGAAAGGGACTCAAAGAATGGACAAAGAAGGACAAAGAAGCGTGGATGTGATGCCCATGTGGATGTGGAGTGCAAGATGCGGTGCATTTCTTTTTGGAATGTGGAAGGCACAGGTAGACTCAGTGGGCCATCACCGTAGGTAGATAACGGCCGGCAGTTGCCAATTACAGTCGCCAATGAGGTCCTCGCGGCCAGCCAGGCTCGCGAGTTTCCTTTGGTAGCGAAGAAGTGGTGGCGGCTCACAGTTGCATTGCAGTTTTGCAGTGAAAATTTTAGCATTCGAAATGTGGATGTCAAATCAGTGGCCGTGTCGACAGACACGTGAAACAGTGGCGCAGCCATGCGTTAAAATGTCGCAGCAGAACGTGGTAAAACAACAATTGGAGGTGCTTTTCGAGAATTTGCGGAAGACGAAAGCAGCGAACGAGCAGCGGTGGCAGAGGCAGCAGGTGATCGAGTGCGACAACTTCGAAGAGCAGAGGAAGCGTTACGAGCTGCAGCAGAAGGCGATAACGTTGCAGCAGGTGTCGCTGGCGTGGAAACGGCAAGCGGACGTGGCACTGGAGAGAGCTACAATTTTGGAAGCAGCGAAGCAGGAAGAAGTGGCACGGGGTGCAGACGTGGTGAAGAGCAAGCTGTCGAAGGTGAGTGGGAAAACAGCAGTGTCAAAGAGGGGGGCATTTGCCTCTCCCAATGTGGTTGGAGCAAACAAGGCGATGAAGAAGGTGAAACGAGTGTCGAGTGTGCTACAGGAGTTGCAAAACAAAGAAGGGAAGCGACGAGAGCAAAAGGAGAAGGCAGAAGCGAAGGAAAAATTGTGGAAACCAAGGCCAAGGGAGATTTTGGTGTTGGTGGACGACAAGGACGAGGAGGAGGAGAACAACGAGTGTGAGTGTGATAAAACAGGGCGAGCGGTGCTGGAAAATGGGGTCGAGGGGCTCCTGTGTGAAGATCATGGTGAGGAAAGTGATGAAGATGAAGATGGTACCAATTCGTGTGGTGCAAACAAAAGTGAAGTGGAAAATGAAAAGTTGATTAAAGATGGCAAAGGGACAGCCATGGGTGAGTACGAGACGAGAAATGAGGCAAATGGGGTTCAAAGCGAGGTAAATGCCGAGTTTGAGTGGCAAACATTTTTGGAAGAAGCAAAGCAAATGATGGAAAATGAGTATGCGAAGTTCAAATGGGAGTGGAAGGAGGTGGAAATGGTGAGGTTCGAAGTGAAGAAGAAAGAAATTGTGATCGAGGAAGAAAAAGAAGTGAAAATTGGTGAAATTGTGATGGTTGAGAAAAGTGTGAAGCGAGAAGAAAATCCTCTCTGTGAGTGGGGGTTCAAGATCAAGCCAGCAGAGGATGCCAAAATGGCATGGCATTCTCGTGTAAAACAATCCAAAGTGGAAGCCGATGATTTGGGTATGGGTACAGTGGCAGTAGCTCAATTTTAGCTTCGTCTACCCTTCCCATGGAAAATCTATCTCTCTAGATTCGCTAGATTTTGGGGTGCAAAGGTGCGGGTAGACTCAGTAGGTCATCACAGTAGGTAGATAACGGCCGACAGTTGCTAATTACAGTCGCCAATGAGGTCCTCGCAGCCAGCCAGGCTCGCGAGTTTCCATTGTAGAAAGACGCAGCACATCAGGATGGAGGTGGACCGGGAGCTAGTGCGAATTGCCGAAGCCTCTTGTGGGTATGGGGGTGTGGCAGCTTGGAAGGCAATGTCTCCAGCGCAACGGAGTGAGAAGGTTTTGTCGTGGAAATGCAACTTTTCTTGGGAGGTGGAAAAGGCTATGAGGAGCTGCATGGCTAAGCAATGGGCTGATGGTGCTAAGGTTGTGTGTGCGGCATTGAAAAAAGAAGTTGGTGAGCACGCTCGGGATTGGATGGCGTTTGAGGTGGATGAGGCAGAGTGTTTGGAGGAAGAAGAGGACGAGGTGGTAAGTGGCATGTGTCTAGTGTATACCGTGTTGCATAAAATTAAATAACCTTGATGCCTATTACTCACGCTTGAGTTCACTCTGTTTTATAGTTCCATGACAGTGCATTTGGATTGTTTTGGAAGGTGCCATGTAACCTAGGCTCAACCACTAATAATGCGCTTGTGCATCATGCACAGTTTTTATTATTGTTTAGCTCATCATAGACTGACCAAATTCCTACACATCATGAAAAGCAGAGTTAACGTTGTGAAGCATGATAAAACAAACCAAAACTCTTCAAAATGGTGCAATAATGACATTGTGTGTTCAAACAATAGTGTGTAGTTGTAATATGCAAATGAGATGTATTGAGCACAAAATGCTTGGTGATTGTTGAAATGCATTGTTTGTTTTTACCATGTTTCACCTAGACATTTTATTGCATCAATCATGATTATATTGAAACGCATGGCTTATTGATGAGTTTTAGGAGAACATGTATGCAAATGTGGACAGTGAACTTTCTCCTAGGGGTCATTGCATGGTCAACCACACAAGTAGCATGCTTGGTGTCATGGGGTTTGGGGCGAGCGCAGCGAGCCCCGCGCCGAAGGCGCATCTTTTAGAAAATTTTGCGCACTTCCAAACCAGCAGGAAAACTGGCACGTGCACTAGATTTCAAAGTAGAATGTGATTCGCGGCTCCCGAGGATGCAATTTTTGATGGTCTTTTTCGACAGGCACGTTGCCATACGCCCTTTGGTGCCCCTCGAATGGAATTCTGGCTCGGCTCTCGATGCTGGTGCATGGCGTTGAGAAACACCGGCAAGCCCATACGGAGCAGCATCTTGCATCGAAAGATGCATTGGCCAGCAGAGCAGCAGTGCAGAGAATCACAGGTCTCTCACACGAGACAGGTCAGCAGAGATAGCACACTCCTCCTTGGTGATGTCATCAGGGTTCCGCATCCACCGAGGCTTTTGCTTGTTCATGAGGTGTCTGACGATGAGGACGAGGATGAGGACGAGGATGGCGATGAGGACGAGAAGCCGAAGATCACTGAGGTTGATGAGGAAGAGGAAGAGAAAAAAGAGAAGAAGAAGAAGACGGTCAAAGAGGTGACTCATGAGTGGGAACTCACTTCTCTGTGGTCTTCTCGACCCACAGCGAGATTGGGTAGTTGACAAACTGGGAGTGCTTCTTGACGAGCTCCTTGATACGTTTCTCATCGAGGTACTCCTGCTGGTCATCCTTGAGGTGCAGGACGATTTTGGTGCCACGAGTGAGATCGGCATTGGGGTCGGGTGTGACGGTGAATGAGCCACCAGCCGCAGACTCCCAGATGTGCTGGTCATCGTCGTTGTGCTTGGAGTGAACGGTGACTTTGTCGACGATCAAGAATGCGGAGTAGAAACCGACACCGAACTGACCGATCATCGACACGTCGGCGCCAGCCTCAACAGTTGGCCAGCCTCCATCAAAATTCCCGGGGACCTGAGCTCGTGGAGCAGAATCCATTGAATCCCTGCAGTCAGGCAAATGACAAAAAAGCGACGATGCGTTACTCACCATCATGCGTGTCAGTTGTTTGTTCAACGCGCCCTCTCAACGCGTTCAAATTGACGTTGAACGTTGAACTCTAGAACGTTGAGTTTTTTGTTTTTTTGTTTTTATGTGAGGTTTGTTGCCAATGCCAATGTTGGGATGCGGAAAGCAGTTTCAGAATCAGCGCGCTGGAGGCTTTGGAGCGAGGCCCGTCACTGGGGGGTTTCCCAAACAGCGCTCACCAAAAAAAGCCCAGCCAGGGCAAGGCCGGAACCCAGCGTTGTTTTGGTCATTCACCTCATTGCACGTGGAAGCGACGGAAGCGACAAACGCAGTTTCAAAATCAGCAAAACAAGAGCAACAAAACGAGGTGTAACACTCGGGTGATTTTCCGAAGTCACTCCAAACCCCATGGAAGCTTGTGTAGTTGACCATGCAACGACCCCTAGATTGGGACGCACTTGGACATCATAAAACACCACATTGTGCATCTTGTGTATCCTTGTGCTAGGTGTTGGACATTCAAAACCACACCTAGGATAAATACGCAACTCGGGATAGGTTACTTTTGTTTGGCCGGTTTCATGTGGCTCTCAAGGCCGAAAAATTGGTGTCACAAAAACTGTATTGAAAAAAAAAAAAAGTCCCAGTGGCTTTTACTTAGAAAAAAGAAGGTGGGCCACTGCACCTAAGTAAAAGTACAACGAGAGCGCGCCACTTGCACGAGCGAGTCCTATCTAGGGTGACTGCGTCTTGCGCCGACCTACGTACGTGCGCGGCTATCCACTGGCTGCGCGCTTTCTGGGGGCTACGTCTGTCTACAAACTGCAAACTGCAAATTACCAAGCACTAAGCTTTTTCTTTTCTTTTTCTGCGCTGGCTTTCTCCTCCTCTGCTTTCCTCCCCTCCTCCTCTGAACTTTACCTTCTCCGCTTCTCTGGAACAATGAAGTTATTCAACGCAGGGGCTCCCCAGTGGGCGTGCACTGCCGCCTGGGAAGCCGGCGGGGGGCGCCTGGGGCTTGCCCCTGCATTCAATGGGCACCATGGCGCTATGGGTGTCGCGGCGCACAGCCCCGCTACTAGTAGTGGGGTGCCGAGGAGTCGGCGAGGACCCCAGAGGACGCCACCAAGCACTTCTCCAGCTTGCGCTGCAGGCATTGCGGCTTTAATTTGGCGGTCCACACCCCAGTGCTGGGGGCGCACGCCCCAATCCCGCTCCCGCCCTCTTTGCATTTGTGCTCTCCACCCATGCACCCGAAACAAACAACAAATTGAGAACCAAGAACATTGGTGGACACTGCACAGCACTGTGTGCTAGACTAAATGCCGTACCGATGACTGTTGATATCAAAATTGTTTTGCAGACCTAATTCGAGCCCATAGAACAACAATATGAAGGTCTGATTTGCCATTGAGTGCCTCCTTTGGCCGTCATTGCCGGGACTGGTTCTCAATCGAACGGCGACTCTAACGGAAATGAATTGTCAGCCACATCGGCAAGCCCCGCTGGCGGAGGTGCGGAGGGCTGCGCGGGGAGGTGGTGGGAAACGCGGGGTACCGCACCTACTGAGGTCACATGTACCGACGCCCCTTTGTGTTTTGCGTGATTTTGGTGTAGTTTTGAAAACCAGGTTGTTTTCTTCGTTTGTTGTTTCCCGCAACTTTCTTAAAAAAAAGTTTCCTGCACGTCATGAACTAATTCGTGGATTTAATGACATAATAATGGCAATTTGCTATTCAGCAAAAATCAAGTTGCGTTGCAAAATTCATGTGCGCATGAACAAAACAGTAATGTAGCAAGTCAAGGACACCAAACAGCAATCTGGTATTGTCCAAAACAGCATTGAAGCTAACTGCGATAGTAAAAAACCAAATTGAATAGTAAATTGCAATTGTTTTTAGAAGCTACGCCAAAACCCGTCTAGAACTACAACCAAAACCCGGCTAGGAACTACGCCAGAACGAGAGCCAAAAACCAGCTGGGTTTTCAAAACCTAGTTCCCAAACCAGCGTGTACAGGTGATGTCACCTCAGCGTGCTTATTTTTTGGTAGCTCCCAGGGTTCGCGTTTTAGTACAGCCATAATTCAAATTCTACTGAGCTACATGCCATTGAACAACATATTTACATGAGAGAACCCTCACTTTTGAATGCTTATAATTCAAATTCTATTGGTACGGTCGGGATCACCATTTCACACCTAGTCCCCAATGGCCCATTTCACACCTGTTTTGCAACACTCACACAACGGCCCATGATGGCGGCCCGAGGCGCGAAAGGCGGAAAGAGCGGAAAAGGATGGTAAGCACCGCAAATCGCACGGGCAGGGAGGGCTGCCGAGAGAACACGCAGAGAGTTAGTATAGAGACGGGTGATGAGGAGCACACTCCACGCCGAATCGGTGGAGTGCTGCACGTCAATCCGTCACGCCGAATCGGTGACGAGACACAGCCTCGGATCCTATCCCATACAGAATCGATGGGATATCTACTGGTTGCCGCTAGAGGCGTCAGTAGTCGTCAACAGGAAGAACGAGAACGGAAACGTGACAAGGCACGAAAGCTGGAAAGCCAGGTGAACCCGAGGGGTCTGCCAGAAGGTGCAGGTGCTGCACGGCTACAGGTGCTGCACGACGACAGCAAACAGCATAGCAGTAAGCGTCCAATCAACAGTACAGTAGAGCGTAACAGATGCACACTCACTGTAAGGTATAGGAATAACTGGCCCATGCCACATGGAAGGGGGCAACATGGAGCAAAAACAGAAGCACAAAAAGAGTTCATTCGAACTCGAGGCAGCATGGCAAGTGTGGGAACCATCAAAGAGGCAACCAAGGCAGCGCAGCAGTTCGGTAGGGATGCGCTCGGAGCGCACAAATTCTCGAAGGAAATGGGAGGCAAAGGTGAGCAAATGTGGTGGGTGGAGTGCTTGGTGGAGGAGGACCTTCACACAGAATCAGCGTTTGGAGACGTGGGTGAGCAACACGAAGGAAGGGAAGGGAGGATTAGGGGTAAATATAAAAGGGAAGAAAAAAGGGAAGGGAGCCGCATGTCACAACATGACACATGCCGCATGATGGGCACACATGCATGTGGAACACGACTCCGATGTGATAAATCTGACTGTGCAAGAGCAGGTATGGTTACAGTGCATTCAGAGGCTCCGAAGAGGGACAGACAGCGGCACTTTAGGAGGCTGAAAGCGAGCACCAATACGGCAAGCATGTGCGTCATGGGTCAGGTCAGGAACATAGAGGGACAACAGGCACAAGGTATAGGGGAAATGCAACACAGGAGAGGAGGCACAGGGGAAGAGAGGCACAGAGAGGACATAAAAAAGGGGATACAAGGGAGTGGCAGCAGGGGATTGAGACCAGGCACAGGGAAACGAGGGCACAGGAAATCGGGGAACAATGCGAAGAGGGAACACAGGGGAAATAAGAAGAGTAGGAGGGAAGAGAATATGCCTGAAACACATCTGATTTATACTTACACTGACACAAATGTTGATGAGAAGGCTGGTACACAAACCGATGCAGGTAAATATGAGGATACTGGCAAGAAGATACATGGCAACAGGGGTGATGCTGCGAACACAGAAACTGAATTTGATATCGGCACGGCGTATGGTAGGGATAATGATCAGAGCACAGACATAGATGATATAGATAAGAATAGTGACGAGGATAGAGATGCAGATATCGGCACTGATATGGTTAATGGTGAAGGTGATGACAGAGACATTGATGATGATGTCAGTACTGAAACTGAGAAAAGTAATGGGGCCGTTGGTACTGGAAAAGATAAGGGAACAGGTGGCTGTGTTAAGACTGATGTTAATACTGACGACAGTACTGGCAGGGATATTAACACTGATGCAGGTTTTGATGCGCAGGCTGGCGCGGATGTTGTTAGTAATGCTGGAGCCGAGGGTGGCACTGATTATGATAGTAATAGGGTTGTTGATATCGGCACAGGGAAACGAGGGCACAGGAAATCGGGGAACAATGCGAAGAGGGAGCACAGGGGAAACAAGAGGAGTAGGAGGGAAGAGAATATGCCTGAAACACATCTGATTTATACTTACACTGACACAAATGTTGATGAGAAGGCTGGTACACAAACCGATGCAGGTAAATATGAGGATACTGGCAAGAATATACATGGCAACAGGGGGGATGTGGCGAACACAGATATTGAATTTGATATCAGTACGGCGTATGGTAGGGATGGTGATCAGAGCACAGACACAGATGATATAGATAAGAATAGTGACGAGGATAGAGATGCAGATATCGGCACGGATATGGTTAATGGTGAAGATGGTGACAGAGACATTGATGATGATGTCGGTACTGAAAATGAGAAAAGTAATGGGGCCGGTGGTACTGAAACAGATAAGGGAACAGGTGGCTGTGTTAAGATTGAGGTTAATACTGACGATAGTACTGGCAGGGATATTAACACTGATGCAGGTTTTGATGCGCAGGCTGGCGCGGATGTTGTTAGTAATGCTGGAGCCGAGGGTGGCACTGAGTATGATAGTGATAGGGTTGTTGATATCGGCTCCAATACAGACAGTGACAAGGAGGCTGATACGGGCACAGATGCTGATGATGACAGTGATGGTGGTGCGGGTACTGGTACTGATATCGTTGTTTGGGCCCATGGGGGGGTGAAAACCACACGCCACGCCGTTAAAGCCGCCCTGGAGCCCTCAAATGCCCCGTACCACACCATCACAGATACCCCGATGCCTCCAAGCACCCTATACAAAGCCATCAAGGATACATCAATGCCTTCGAAGACCCTAAGCCAGGCCATCAAATCCGCTCCGATGCTCTCAAATCCCCTGGACCGCGCCCTCAAAACTACTCCGATAGCCCCAAGGGCCCTAGGCCAGGCCATCCAAGCTAGTCTGAAGCTTTCGAATGCCCTACACGGCGCCGTCATAGACAGTCTGGTGTCCCCAATGGCCACGTGCCAAACAATCACAGCTACTAGACCACAGTCAAATGATAAGCACCAGGCCATCCAAGCCAATCGGAAGCCTTCAGACGCCACGTGCCACGCCGTCAAAGAGGCCCAGGCAGCCCTAGGTGCCATATGTCAGGCCACCGCAGATGCTCAGATGCCTCCAAACGCCCTGACCAATACCATCACAGCTAACCCGATACCGTCCAACGACGTATACCGAACCATCACAGCTACTACGATGCCCCCAACGGAGCGGCACCACGGCGTCGCATCTGACCAGATGCTTCCGAATGCCCGGTGCAATGCCCACAAAGATGCCATGAGGTCTTCACGGGCCATGTGCTATGCCATAAAAGCTAACCTGACGCCCTCAAATGCCCGGCCCCGGGCCATTACGGCCATCCCAGTGGCTCTAAGTGACGGGTATTGTGCTGTCAATGCTAGTCAGATGCCGTCAAGTGCCTTGAACAATGCCATCCAAGAAGCGATGAGGCCTTCAGAAGCCTCATGCCACGCCATCAAAGCTATCCCGGTGTTTTCAACTTCCGTGTGCCAGGCCATCCCAACTATCCCAACGCCTCCAGATAACCTGTGCAAAGCCGTCAACGTCGAACGGATGTCTTCAGGGATACCATACTGGTCCGCCACAGCCGATCCAGCACACTCGAGGGTCCAATGCCATGCCTTCAACGATGCCCAGGGGACAGATACTGACAGGGGCAATGATGATGATAAACAGTATGATGATAAGAAGTCTGATGGTGAGAGCGGCAGGGATGTAGATAGGTGTGTGCATAGCAGTGATAAGAGTGAACTCAACCGACCTCGCGGCAGGCTGGCGTCGGAAGCGTGGCTACAAGCTGAGGAGATACGGGGAGAGGAGCTCCTCACAAAAGAGCTCATCGCACAAAGGCCTGGGGCGTTCGAGCTGTCGGGGGTTGGGGACAACGAGGTCTTCAACTTCCTGAAAGACAAAGAAGGACGGCTGATCCCCTTCAAAGTCTTCGTGCTGGCGGCGGAGTGTGACGGCGATGAAGTGAAGGAGAAAGAGCAGGCGATGTGGGTGGCAGGGAGGAGGCAGGTCGAAGCGAGGGAGTGGCTGCTTGATGTTGTGAAGGCGAACGCGGCTAAATCCACCCTCAACGTCCACTATGACGCCAAGTGGAACAAGGTGGCGCCAAGCTCGGAGGAGGCGAAGAGCAGCCTGGCGGGGATCATCGGAGGGGAGATGAGCAGGCAGATCAAAGTCAAAGCGTGGTGGCGTCCAGGAGACTATCACAACTTGGAGCAGGGGGGAGAGAAGGATGCTTTCTTGGTGAGCTTTGCAGGGGCGTGCCCGGCGACAGGAGGAGGAAAGACGCTGCTGGACGACCTGCAGGCCCTAGTGAAGGACCTGGCGGAAAAGAATGTCAAAGGCATGGAGATGCACTTGGCATGCAGGAAAGGCCGCATACAACCAGAGGCGCGTGGGGAAGGCGGAAGGGGTAGGGAGGGAGGAGAGAAGGGTGTCCATATCATAGACCCCCTCTCGTCGTATCATGTCTATATCATAGACCCCCTATCATCGTATCATGTCTACATCATAGACCACCTCTCATCGTATCATGTCTATATCACAGACACCCTCTCATTGTATCATATTTATACCATAGACCCCATCTCGGCGTATCATGTCTACATCATAGACCCCCTCTCGTCGTATCATGTCTATATCATAGACCCCCCCTCACCGTACCATGTCTATGTCATAGACCCCCCCTCATCGGATCATGTCTATATCATAGGCCCACTCTTAACGTACCGCGTCTATATCATAGACCACCTCTCAGCGTATCATGCCTATTTCATAGACCACCTCTCATTGTACCACATCTATATCGTAGACCACCCCTCATCGTATCACGTCTATATCATGGACCCTCTCTCACCGTATCATGTCTATATCATAGACCCCCTATCATGGTATCATGTGGATATCAGAGACCACCTCTCATCGTATCATGTCTATATCATAGACACCCTCTCATTGTGTCACATATATATCATAGACCCCACCTCATTGGATCAGGTCTATATCACGGACCTCCTCTCATCGTATCATGTCTATATCATGGACCCCCCCTCATCGGATCATGTCTATATCATAGACCCAATCTTAACGTATCGTGTCTATATCATAGACCCCCTCTCATCGTATCATATCTATATCACAGTCCCCCTCTCATCGTACCATATCTATAGTATAGGCCACCTCTCATCGTATCATATCTGTCTCATAGACCCCCTCTCATTGTATCATGTCCATATCACGGACCCCCTCTCACCGCGTCATGGCTATGCCACAGACCCCCTCTCATGGTATCAGGTCTATATCATAGACCACCTATCAGTGTATCATGTCTATATCAAAAACCCCCTCTCATCGTGTCGTGTCCATATCATAGACCCCATCTCATCGTGCCATTTCTACATCAAAGACCCCCTCTCATCGTATCAGGTATACATCAAAGACCACCTCTCATCGTGTCATGACTATATCATAGACCCCATCTCACCCCCAGCCCATGGCGGAAGAGCCAAGTCTACCCTAAGCTTAACCCTGAACATGCGCATTGATGATGACCGGGCTAGGAAGCGCAGGGGGAGTGAAGATGCCAACCCTACCCTCATCACAGGCACGCGCGCTGCTCACGCCCAAACCCCTGCAACACGCGCCGAAACGGCACACGCTGTGATTCTGATCATGCGAACCACGACAGCCCCAGCCCTGGCCTCAATTAGAAGTGTAGGGAATGAGCACGCACCCCTCAGGCTCATGCGAAGTATAAGAGCCCTGGCCATGACTCTACTCACGGGGTGCGTTGCAGAACCTAACGAGGCCCTACTCATGCGTGCACTCCGCGCTTCCTCCAACATGACCACCCGTGCGCAATGCAAGGCCTTCTACCACCAAACGAGCACGGTGAAGCACGCAGAAACGCTGAAAGAAAGCAACACGACGCAGCGGTTCCTGCATTCTCCGAGAGAGCTCTCGGCCGCGTGGGTACACTGCCACTGGAGCTTCGTGAAGCAGAAGCTTGTGGCCCCTGCGTATGTGAGAGGAAACCGCGGCGACGCGAACGCGGACATCAGGATTTGGACGTACCGCATCCTGATGGACTCCCCAGATGACCTCAACGTGCTCTACAAGGCCGCGGGGGAGATGGAGTTCGCAGGCGAGCGCTTGGGCAGGGGCTTTTGGAGCATGGAGAACCCGCAAGCGGAGGGGAAGGGCAAGGACGCTGTGGGAGTGGCTGACCCCACCAAGTTTGCGAGGGACGTGAGGACGGGGGAAGTCAAAGCGTTCCAAGACCCGAAGCTCGAGCTAGCGCTGCGGAGGTTCGAAGAAGACGAGCACACCGCCACTATGATGCACAGCAACATCAAAGAGGCGCGTCATGTCCATACCACAGACCCCATCTCATCGCATCATGCATACACCGTAGACCTCCTATCATCGTATCATGTCCGCATCATGGACCCCCTATTACTGCATCATGTATACATCATAGACCCCCTACCAGCATGTCGTATCTATATCATAGATCCCCCCTCATCGTATCACGTCCACATCATAGGCCCCCTCTCATCGTATCATGCCTACATCGTGGACCCCATCTCATCGTGTCGCGTCTATACAATAGACCACCTATCGTCGGATCATGTCTACATCATGGACCCCCTCTCATCGCATCATGTCTATGTCA
>Ga0099797_100695_pt1 | contig 20591 bp, 5 predicted proteins | sample Uncmet_Sort48C_1_FD_89871 | JGI IMG/M metagenome (GOLD analysis project Ga0099797, IMG submission 89871) | Marine eukaryotic communities from CALCOFI LINE 67, Pacific Ocean - C012_Sort48C_1 | ecosystem: Environmental > Aquatic > Marine > Oceanic | place: Pacific Ocean: Monterey Bay | collected...
GCTTCTTGCTTTCAGCTAATTTATTTTCCCTTTTTTTCTTCTTTTCCGCCAAAATTTTCATGTCCGAAATTTCGGATACACCGCGAACAAGATGCGTTATAATGATGCCGTCGTTGTTGATTTTTGCGATTTCGTCAGCGACAGTCCTCGCTGATATCCCGACATCAATTTCCGAATCATCTGGACCACGGTTTTGTGATGCAAATTGTGATGGCATTGATGCAGATTCTTTCGACATCAGGTTAGTGATTGTGATGACGATGGTTTTCTTCTTCAAGCTGTCGAAGACGGCCTTCCCAAAGTCGTGTACTGCTTGAGACAGGTCACCTTCTGGACTTTCAGACAGACGTTCCGGGACCAACAAAAAACAGGGTTGACTGGAAGCGGTAACATGCATTTCCTCCTTCAAGAACGTTGTCAAATCACGGTAGACATCTAGAAAAGGTTTCTCCTGAAAGCGCGATAGTAACTCACCCGTTTCTTTTGTTTCGCGTAACAAGTTCAACTTGTCTTTTTTTTCTTCAGCAGCAAATACATTATCGCAATTCGACTTCAAATTCCCCTCCGTCTTCAAATTCCCCTCCTTGTCGATGATCGGTTGAACTTCCCAGAACTTGTGACGACTGGCAGCATCTTCTGAAATTTTTTTCATCTCTTCGATCGGAGGACTCGCCAAAATAATAACACCAAACGAGTCGTCTGCTCTCAGATCCAGAAGTTCCATTTTCGCCGCAGATTGTGAAAAAGACACAAAAGCACGCCTTCTCATCTGTTTGATTTGTGACTTTCCAATTTCGTCTCTTGACATCTGCTTTTGATTAGAAGAGGAGTCCTGATAAGAAGAATCCTCCACTGCTGCCAAAACTGATGGCGAAACTGATGGCGAAATGATCGTTGGCAACACCATAAACCAGATAAGCTTGCTCTGAATCTGCATAGTGGAATCGTAAACCACACGATCACGAACTGCTTCAACTTCGCTTTCAAAGACATCACGAAAATAGTCGACGTCAATAATTGCTTCCCTGTTTCCTCCAAGCTTTCCATAATTACCGGATACATAATTTCCTCCAAGCTTTCCGTTTGAAATAAAAACTCTCCACGAATTGTGATGCTCAGAATCTTCCGGATTTTGGTCGACCCAAAATTCTGGCGCGAAATATGTCTCGATTTTGAAGGGGACATTCTCGAATGGGACATATTTTTTAGCGTTCTTTGCCAACTCCATGAACGGGACATTTCCAGAATCGTCGTATAGATTATGGGATACAACTGCAAACGGGAGTGTACTCGGGGTATTTGTATTTGAGTTTGATGATAGGCCATCAGGTCCAACCGGTGTAGAATCAGGTCCAGCCGATGAATCGGGCCCAGCCGGTACAGTAGCATCAGGTCCAGCCGGTACAGTAGCATCAGTAACTCTGATATGAAACCGATTGTCAACCATGAGATTGTACGCCTCCTGATCTGTCTGAGCTCCAACGGAATTGATAAACTGAGAGAACTCTGACGATCTAGCTGCGCCGCCTGACGATCTAGCTGCGCCGCTGGGAATCCCAGTAGGATCATTCCTGATGACCGAAGAAACGTCATTTCTGAAACTGCACGTGTCTGCATTTAGACGTGAATAGAAGCGTATGGTAACAAAACCCTTCTGCAGTTGGTTCTCGAGATATTTGTCCAAATCGATAAGCAGCTCCTCTACTCGATTTGCCTCTTTCTCTTGATTCAGGAATTCTCTGTTGTCTGACATTTCGTTTTGCAAATAATTGCGCAGCAAACTGACAATCGCGCGTGCAAGACTCTGGGAGATCGCTTTTTTTAGATTTTGATGGGAAACGGTGGATCCGATACTCCTAGCTTTCAATTCTTTATGTCTGTCGTCCTTATAGAGCGCAAGTCCGATGTGGAATGAGCGTTTTTTCGCTGCCTTTCGGGCTGTTGGGTTAGCTGTTGGGTTACCTGATGCCAATGGGGTTATTGAGTCAAGTCTAGATTCGGAAGTTGTTGTCCCAAGTTGTGGAAAAGATTCGGAAGTTGTTGTCACGGGTTCAGAAGCTGTAGATTCGGCAACTGTAGATGCGACAACTGTAGATTCGGCAACTGTAGATGCGGCAGCCGTAGCGGGTTCAGAATCCACAGACTCAGAGTCAGTAGATTCGTACCCGGAAGCCGTACCGTCAGAAACTGTGGCGTCGGCATCGGAAATCGTACCGTCAGAATCCGTAGACTCTGACTCCGCGGATGTACTTTGATCATCTGAAACGGCTGCAGTACTTTGATCATCTTGATCCGGACCCCGCTCCGACGGATCGTATCCGGACCAAGATTCGCCTCGCAAGAAATGGGGAATCGCGTAAAGGGGAACTTTGAATTGGGCTTCTGCCAACAGGTGCTGCATTTCCTTTTCAGTCATCATCCAATGCCGAGCAAACACGTCTACGAATTGAGGATTTGGCGAATCATCGTCATTCTGGTCGTCATTTAATGTATTCCCATTGTTAGCACTACCATTCCCATTGTTAGCAGTATTTTGGTTTGCATTTTCGGTTTGAGGAGGTTCAAATTTCTTTTCCATCACTTCTTTTTCGTTGAGTCGGGCTGCATTTATTTTCTCTCTTTGTTTTTTACAAATCCTGACAATCGCCCCTTGTATCATTTTCGTCAAAACTCGAATCTGCAGCGCAGACACGTATCCTGACTCTGAGCCTCCGACTTCACGGTCACCTCCAGATGGTGGGCTTCTCCCAGATGGGCTTCTCAAGGAGGAGGTTTTAAAACTCAAGGAGGAGGACGATGAGTCTGCTTTTTCGGGTGACCAAGAAACTCCAACAAAACTGCCAGAGGCACTATGCTCATTCCCAGGCATGTAGTCGATTATTTTCGGCTTCAATGCAATGTCGCGTCCACTTTTTTTTCGGTCACGAATTTCTGAAGAAATCAACTCACCGAAAGACAGTGCTGCTGTGACTGTGTTTGATGAACCCCGCGCTGCCAGATCGTCTAGCCATTTTGTCCGAGTACTAACACTCGCACTTTTTTCTGCCAATGCTGGATCGTCATTTACAGAAGTTGTTGACCTTCTGCCAATGCTCGACTCCGAGTCAAAATTTGATCCAAAACCCAAGATGGAATCCAATACCCGACCCTCGTCGACGATTTTTTCGACTGCGTCCGCAGCTTGAGAAGTTTCCAACAAATTAATGGCACCAATGAGAGTCATACTTCTGGGATTTTCGAGAAATGCGTACTTCGCTTTACGCAAATACGAAGTAAGAAGGATTGTCGAGTCGTGCGATCTCGGATTCTGGATCATGACACAGATATCAGACGGAAGAACTTCTTGTTTAGAAGTTCCCGACGGAGGAGGACTAGACGAAGTAGAAGGTCCAGCGGCGGCGGCGCTGCTGGCGGCAGACGCGGCAACGCTGGAACTAGGCTGACTGGACTTCGAGGTTTGTTTCACTTTAGCGGCCATTTCTCGAATGTGGTGCAAGACAGATTGAATTGAATAGTTATCAGAAGGGGGATCAGCAAACTCACCGAAAGCGTCCTTATTCCATCTAACTCGCTGAATAAACGCACTGCTCAGCGGACAATAATCGTCATTATTCTCTGCAGAGCAAGGTGGAGGCACTGGGATCCCCATTGTTCGACACGATTTCAAATTACTGGAGTCGTCGATGACAAATAACGGGACACGTGAATTCGGTTCCGGCTCGAAAAAAAAAGAAGGAGGCTCCTTCGGAGGAGAAACCAGCACGAGAATATTGCGGCCCGACTCTGTGTCCTGTCTTTCCATGTACTCGTCTTCGACGGCCTGGAATAGGTCGTGAATATGGCTTTTGCAAATATGGTTGATCCTACACACCTCTGGGATCGCACTGTCTCTCCCGAAATACGGCACCAGGAAAGCCTGGTTGATGTAGGTCTCGGGCATCACGCTGAAAGTCTCGCTCAAAGTTTGATTGATGCCACTTTCAAAGGACATCTTTTCTTCCCAGATGTTCTTTGGCGGAAAAACATGGGCCACCGCCTTTTCCTGATGATGTTGAGACAAAACACCCTGCCAAGGCTGCATATTATACGTAGGAACCGCGTCGTAGATGTTGGTTGTGTCCTCTGCTGGGGCTGTTCCCACCTCGCAGCTGTAAAAGAGCTCCAACGGGGCATCGAGAGGAGGCAATTGCTTTTTGTCAACAGCCTTTCTTCCGAAAAGCGTGATTCTGTCTGTAGAATCATGAGAAGAAGCCCCCAATACATCAATGTCATCCCACCAAACGAGATCTCCAAGATTGACAATAGAGTTCTTACATGTCTTTTGTTCTTTCCGCAAAGACCTTGCGCGGGCCTCTTCTGCATCAAAATTTGCCGCTTCTTCTCCTGCACCATCGGCGGTGGCGCCGCTCCTTGATTCAGGACTCGCTTCAGTTGAACATATGCCAGTTGTGATCTTCCATCCCAAGGCATTCGGAAGCAACCTCGGATCATCCTGCAGCATAAGAGAAAACCCGCCGAGGTAAGGCGATCCTGGGGTATTCAAGTATCGGCTTTCCCTGTTTGCCGCCTGGAAATGTATCGTAGACACATCGGCTTTCACATAGAACCTGACCGCGAAGTTCATATTCCGACGTCGAAACTCCTCCAGTGTATCCCTCGCGACTGCAAACAACTCCTTGCGCGTGGGAGGTTTCTCCTCTTGAAATTTAGTAACCCTCTGCTGCAGCATCTCTAATGAGCCAGGAGGCACGATAGCAATCCGAATCGAAGAAAATCCGGAAGAACGAAGTCGCTCCAGGTAATTTTCGTACAGAAATATCCCACCCAACAAAATCGCTTTCGACACATCCTGCTTCGTTTCGAAAAATTCCGACTTTATCAAATCGCCGACCGTCACCCGACCCCTCACCAGTCCAGGAGCGCCGTCATTTCGAGACAATGCTAAATCACTGTAGTCTTGGAGTTTGGGATTATCCGAGGAGCTGGGCTGTTTCTCATACAGAAGCGTTTCAACCTGAGACGAGCCTTGAACTGAACGTTCTGACATCATTGCAGCATTTGTCCCAACTCTTCCACCGTCACGTAAGACCCAATCCGGGATAGCCCACCCAGGAATGCTCCATCGACTCGCATCCAAGAATCTTTTCCATTGCGCTTCGAAACGGCCGAAAACTCGTCTGAATTCTTCAGCTTGACGCTGTTCCGCTCCTTCACGAAGGAATTGAAATTCATCCGGTCGAATGACGTACTTCTGCACGATCTCGCGAAACCTCTCCGGTACACCAGAACTGAAACCAAAAGTGGTGGCGGAACAATGCATCGCCAAAAACGCCAGAAGCATAAACCTTGTGAGAACGTGAGCTTGTGGCATGGAAATCTCAGACCTCCTGTTTCTTTCTCGTGAATCAGCGGTACTGACAAGAAATGATCCGTATGAGAACATACGAGAGATGACATTGTCATACGGCTCGAATTTGATTCCTACAAGCCCTCCGCGAAAATGGTAATCCTCGACGTTGACATAGTCAGAAACAGTCACAGCATTCATGCCTTCTCTATGCATCATAACGGAAAAAAATGTCAATGTAGCCTCCCAGATTCTTCGTCGCTCGGCCGAGCCAGTCCTCGACTGCAATGATTTTCGAAGCGTCGCAAAATCAATCTGGTTATTAGCGTTTCCTCCTCTGCCGGGCCCTTTAGTGCCACTAAAATCAAACAGAGTTTGAATTATGGCGCCTTCTGTGCTCATCAGCATTGCACTGGTTTCAATTTCCGCGAAGATTTGTTGGCGCAATTTCGTTTCCACGTCGTCACTTGCGGAAGTCGTGTCACTGGGACTTGCCTCACTGGAACTCGCAGTAGAGTCGATGAACCATCCTCCCAAGGAGTCGACGCCTGCAACTATCACGGTGTCGCGCTTGCGTTCTTTCTTGAACAAGTTCCGCAATGCGTCCACCCCCCGATTGGATCCCTTCTCGGAGACGTCAGGATGAGGCATAAGAACGCAATAGACAGAATCCTTCCCAAATCTGTGTGATGCATGGGCGTTTAAATTTGGCAGCGTAGGCATAAAACTGTTGACTTTCCAGGGTGAAATGATTTCATCCCCAGAGGACATCAGTTTACCGAGCAATCCGTCTGGCACGTTCAGGATCTTTCCACATTGTGAATTATGCGACTCCTCCCCATCTGATCCCGAAAGGCGATATTTTTCGATCTCCAACAAGCTGCCGTCTCCGCCAGACCAACCTTCCACAGACTTCTCCACATCTTGTTTGTCGACGCGTTTCCCTGGACTAACAATAAACACCACATCGAGAGTGGTCGAAAACACGTCCCTATCCAGTCGCGAACCAAATGCATCAACAAGGGTGTTCCTTTGGACTCGCTGCACGAATTTGTTCGCAAACTTAAGGCTTTCTTCATCATCTGGCCCACAAGATTGGTCACAACGAATAGCAACAAACTCCAGGGGAAGTATTAGACCTTTGATAATTCTCCCTTTCTTTTGATCTTTCTCTTGCTCTAGCGCAACTTTCAGCGTCTTTTCCTCCTCCTTGACCCGTTGCCGAACAAGTACATCTTTAAAATTGTGCGCAAAATTGCAGCGCTCGTATTGCGTGTTTCGAAACTCGAATTTGTCCGTCGGCGGATCCCAACTTGCGTCAGAATCGCCCCACCTGTGGAAATCGATCGCGTAGAAGAAATTCATGCTTCTGGCGCCGCCACGTTGTTTTAAATACGATTTCCAGTCGTCCTTATAGAGACTTTGTATGTGACTCGTCTCGGAAGGATCCAGCTTCGCCATCTGTGAGTACACGATGTCCTTGTAATACGGACTCACTGTACCAGGACTCCTAATATCGTTGCCCCTCCCAAAGCTGGCCGACAAACCCCACGGGACTGGTTCACTCAGGATGAGTCCAACACGTTCCCTGAATGTTTTGGAATCCTCATCGTCCAAAAAATTGAGGGATTCAAACGAGTTTGCCGAAAATGAATCAACATAGCTGTAAAAACGCAAATAAATCTTGCCAGATTTCTGGGCCACCCCGCTGATCCGACTGTCCCTGGATGCCCCGACAATGCTATCGGAGAGCTCCTTCTTGGTAATCCTGTCTTGATCGTAGTATGGTTCCACCACTGCCCTTTCACCAGTGGCCATAGATGTGACTGGTCCACCTTTCTGGAATACCACAGTGATGACGACTTGGGATGTTTTTCCTTCCAATAAAATATCTGGGATCATCCACTCTGCAGGATGACATTGCCGTTTAAAATCCACCATGAAACGCACCACAGATTTCAGTGCCGCAAATTGCGCACTGGTTACAACGTTTTCCGGAGCGTCGGGGAAAGACAAACGTTTGTCGCCCGGGAACAAGGACGCAACTGTCGCAGCAATTGAGGCTCCCACCATTACTCCCGCGCCGGCTCCTGCGGGTCCCGCCAAGGCACCTATTGAGCCTCCAATGAGCGCTCCTATCCCGCCACCCGTTAATATTTGGGACACACCGGCACTGACCATTCTGGAATGTTGGTTTCGGTTGAAAAACCCGTCGTCCTTGGGCACGAATACCACACCAGCAAAACCAAGCCACCACCGCTTCTCTGCAGTTTCGTCGATGCTTAACATATACTTGTAGTCACAAACAGTTCCACGATCAACGATAGGATCACTCGTTGGAAATATGGCAGCGGTGGAGAGCAGCAAGGTGGCGTGCGACAGCTTGTGATCAGATAATAATTTAGGACCTTGTTTTTCTTCTTCTTCTTTCCACTCGAGTAATAGACTCTTCATGCCTTGAGCTCGACTTTTAAACTTTGCCAAGGAGGCCAACCAAGTGTAGCTCCACAGATCCAAAATCTGACCCTCCTTCTTTATCTTAGCAGCGGCTGCCTCAGGCTTCATCGCAGTGGGATCATCTGGGGTGGCGTCGACATCAGGGCTGGTCGTCTCCGTGGCGATCTGACCCTCCTTCTCTATCTTGACAGCGGCTGCCTCAGGCGTCATCGCAGTGGGATCATCTGGGGTGGCCTCGACATCAGCGCTGGTCGTCTTCGTGGCAATTTCTGGCTCATTACGTCCGTCAAAGAGAACTGTACTGCCGATTACAACGAGCTCTTGACTTCGTGCCGACTGAAGCAACCACGCCGCTGCTTCATCAGGATCGTCAACCTGTGCTGCCGCTGGATGCATGAGCAAGATGCAATAACGCGTCTTTTTTGTTTCCTGGCCTTTCGGTGTCGCGACCCATCTAGAATTTGAAATCTCTTGAAGCTCGTGATAAATAAAACCAAAGGAGTGCTCCAGATCCGTCGGATACTCAATTTTGGATGCTTTTGGAATCCATGCCAAATCCTCCGCCAACCCATCCATCGACCCAATACCCATACCCTTGCAATCCGATTCAACAGGAATCACGGTATACCCAACCGCCCCTCTCGCCTCTTCACATGTCTGCGTATCGTCCGTTTCCTTCGCACAATGCACAGCACCATCTAGCTCGTACGCAATCGGGGTGGCATCGGCATCATTGCTCTTGTGCGCCCATTTTATCACTTCCGGCCAATCTTCGCCTGGCTTCCCTGGTTTTTGTTTTGGCCGTTTCGTCGCAGTTGTCAGAAATAAGATGTTAAGCTCATCGCTTGCTGAATTAAGAAGAGGCATGGCGCGATCGTTAAAGGTTGTGACAGTGCTCTTGATTGTATTCCGGAATCGTTCCTTGAGACTCGTCGCCAAGACCTTTTTCGAGTCTTCATCGATGTCACTAAATAAGCCCAGGAAGACTTGTTTGCTGAAAAACGGCAAAATGAGGCCCGAGGAAACGGATGCTCTTGGATAGGGCACACGGTCTTTGCTGTTTTGTAAAGAAAAATGGCCATTAATTTCGAGATCACGAGCAATTTCCAGTACCGCGTTTCCAAAATCTCTTTTCTTATCTAAATTATCACCGGTGAAAGAAATTTTGGCGATGCATTTGTGGGACTTGCAACTCCTCTGGAGAACCTCTGGATACCTACTACCCGTCAGGTCCAATACCTCCTTTGTCGGTTGATTTTCCTTGTCAAAGCCAGAAATTTGTATTTGCAGATCTGGACGGTGCAATAGTTCCAGATAGGTGTTACTCTGCAACGAAAGGAATTTTTCAAGGGTGAAAGTGATGCTTCCCCAATCCCCGCGTTTCAGCGTAAGAGAAAAACGCGTCGTCCACATAGCCCTTAATGCGAGCCACGCTTTTTTTTCGTGATTGTTTTTTTTTTCTTCGGCAGAGTTCTTCTGTGACACAGGTTTCGCCTTTTCTTCGTTACACCTCTTCTGTGACCGTCTGCCTTTTTCTTCTTCTTGTTTTATGTCATTCAAGAAGAGTTTTCGCCAATATTGGCCACCCTGATCTGTGGCCTCGATTTTGTAGAGCTTGTTTCCTTGCTCCTGCCTGTAGAAATCAACATCAACTGGCACTGGTTCTCGCCACCAAACACGGTTCAACCACGTACCTGGATCGAGGGGGACCTGAATGGCTTTGAGCTCGTTGTATCCGAAGGGACCGCGCCAGGTCTTAGGCGTAGATCCGTCACTTTTACGGTTGCTGTGCTTTACCCGTCCCTTGGTCAAAGTTCTCGAGTCATAAAATTTCTCAGACGGTGGAAAATCTGCGATCTCGAATGCGTAAAATAACTCCACAAACACATTCTGCGGAAGTTTGTTCAAATAATCGCTCCAACTCGTGTCCTCGAGGCTGTCGCCGTTTGGCTGATGGCATTGTTGAACGAAAACACTCAAGGATCTCAACGGATCCTTTACCTGAAAAAGTTCTGGACTATGTGGATCCTTCTTGATCGAAGTGCTGGCGTGGGTCTCTTGTTTCGACTTCGGCGAGCGTCGCGGATCCACTCTTCCAATTCGGTTTGTGAGGCGCTTTCTAGGAAATTCCTTTTGGTCGAACAAACCCAAACGCAACTGCAGTTCGTGAGACTCCCAGGAATCAGCTGCGATAATCTTCGGAACATCCTCGGCTGCTTCTACTCCCAAAAGACCAAAAAACCTGACGCCAACACCAAAGTTCTGCTCCAGAACTTGAAGCTCCATGGCAGCGTTTTCTGCGATCTCTGCAAATTTTAATTTGGTCTTAAAATTCTCATCATGACCAACTTGCAGAGCTGACAGCACAATACTGTCAGAGAGATGCCTCTTTGTCACAGGGTCATCTCTGCCCTTTCTTTCTGTGACCTCGCCAACACTTGTTTGTACGATGACGGTGCGGCCTTCTTTCCAGTAAAATACAATCTCGACTTGAGACGTTTCCCAGGTAAGAAAAACGGAAGGAATAATCCAGTCGGGAATCCGAAACTCATTGAGGAACGATCCTGGGCGCGCTTTCTCAATTCCATCTTCTGGATCCGTCTTTCCTACGAGTCCGTTTTCTGCCACGATGACTCGCACTACATCTGTCAACAAGTTCGCTTGAGCACGTGTCAACTGATCTTTTCGGACAACTTGGGATTCCGCTTGGCAATGCCAAGGAATCCCGAGATATCGGAAGTCACCTTCTCTCTCGTTTTCTATGGTGGCTTCTTTTTTTATTCTCTCTTTTTCTAATTCTTTCACGTCTTCCTCTGTTGCAGCTTTCGGAAGCTCACTAAGGACCAGGTCCAAAGGCTTCAGGTATTCTTTTGGACTCTTCAAAACGTATTCGGAAAACCTCGGCTTACTAAAATAATTTCCCGACCCGACAAAAACCAAACCTGCATAACCGATCGCATGGCGAAAGTTGTAGCCACACACCTCGCCAAACTGTTCAACTTTTCCGTCACTGGCGGCGCCATTGTCAGATTGAGAAAAGAGGAGCTGAGTGAACAGAAGGGCTGTCGCGGGCGACCTGTGCCAGATTCCCTCTTGGGAAAGACCGATTGACGTCTCGAAGCCATTGCGTACGCTTTTGTAGCGATCTAGAAACTCTTCATTGTCCCACGCATTTAAAATTCTTCCTTCGTCCTGAATTTTTCTTAACATATTCTGCGTGTCGAGCCGCTCTTGTCTTCTTATGTTCTCATTGACTTGATCCGTTGGACCATGGTACAGCAAATTCGTCACTGCGATGACAATCAAATTTTTTGGCGCATTGGCTAAAATGTGTTTAGAGAGGCGAGTGAGGTCCTGTATCTCGAATTTGCTGGGATGAACGATAAGGATACACTTCTTGATACTGTCAAACACTCTACGGTCTGCTATCCACTCCTCACGGGGAGTGTTGGGTTTTGCGTCATCTTTTGGCCTGTACGAGAAAAAAAAGTTATCGTTGTGATAGGTGGCTCCAAAAGAATGCTCCCTTTCCGTGGGATAAGAGATATCGCTTGCCTTTCCAATTATACTATCGCCATTGGGATTCCGGATAGCCATTTCTACGCACTGAGAAGCAGTAGAACTTTCCCGTTCTTTTTCTGGACAGTCCCCACCCGGGCCCGCGACTTCTCTTTTACAGTACCCACCATCCAACTCGTACGCATATGGTCCGCCATATTGCCTGCCTTCCCAAGAAGCCACATCAATTGTTGGCGTGACAAGAAACAGAAGATTTGTGTCTGACCACTGGATACTCCCATCATCCACACGTCTACGAAATTGCTCGAGAGTCTGCTGAAAAATCCCTGGAGTTTTGTGCCCTTTCTCTTCTGAGACATCATAGATGCTTTTCTCAATTGCTGTTTGTTCTTCAACAGCACCTGCTGTTTGCTCTCTACTGTTGACCTTCTTTGACAACACTGAATGTGGCAACAGTAAACCACCAATGATCTTCTTTTTCCGGTATTCTTGCATTTTTACTTCTTCGTAAGGATCAAAATACCTTGGCCCTGGTGGGTCGTTAGAAGAGGATCCTTCGTCGCGAGCAGAAGAGGATCCTCCTTCGCGAGAAGAGGATTCTGGCGCTCCTTCGCGAGCAGAAGAGGATCCAGACGAGGACGCTGCTACAGCAGCTGCGGAGTTCGATGCAGGAGGTGTTGCGTCAGGATCACTAGAAGGGGAGTTCGATGTAGGAAGAGATGTTCCATCTGAAGAGGCTCCCGATACAGACGAGGACGCTGCTCCATCAGACGCGCCCCCCGATGTAGACGCTGCTTCACCAGATGGAGCTTCCGATGTAGACGCTGCTTCACCAGCGGCGGAGTTCGATGCAGGAGGTGTTGCCCCAGAATCACCAGAAGCGGAGTTCGATGCAGGACGTGCTGTTCCATCTGAAGAGGCTCCCAATGCAGACTTGTCTGCAGCAGAAGAAGATCCTGACTTCCCTTTAGTTTCAATGGCGTTTATCCTTTCTGTCGTCGATTTTGTAATTTGTTCCATCTCTTCCTTGGCCATGGCGCTTTCTTCGTCTCTTTCATTTTCATTCTTGGATTTGTCTTCTTCGGTACTTGGGTGTTCCGTGGCTTTACCATTCCCCTCCCCTTTTTCTGACCTTGCCCCCCTCCTTCTTTCAGAAGACAGGCTCCTCACCACTGTTTTGGCCGCATTTGACGCAACGCTTGTCGCGCTTGCCATCATCTTTCTGGCAGCTGATGGCTGTCTCACTAGCTTTGGTGGTTCTTTTTCTGGCTGCGGTTGCGGTTGCTCTTCTTCTTTTGGCTGAGCTTGCTCCTGTTTTTTTCTAGAGAACGAGAATGTCTTCCGCAGGGAGTCTGCCTCAAGAAACGACTCGGGCTCCACACCCTCATCCGGCCTGGACAAAAACGCCTTTCCCACCTCTTCCTCATAGTGTACTTCATCCTTATCTTCGGTTTTCATTTTTGCATGGCCTCCTTCCAATCCTTTTTCTTCTTCGGTCTTCATCTTCGAATAGACTTCTTTGCTGCCTTCTTCCAATACTCTGGGCTCGTCTTCTTCGAGTCGTTCCACGACGCCATCCTCTTTGGAGTCGGATTCTGAATCAGAATAGCCTTCTTCTTGGAAATCTTCAAAATCGCCTGCACTGTTCACAGACACAGCTTTATATTCAAGGGATTCAATGAAATACGGGTAAATCAAAAGAAACAATGCAACCAGATAAGGAAACGACTTCGGACGGAACGACGTCATGTTGTCGGCAACAAGGTCACAATAATAGAATGTCAGATAAATTCCAATAATAGGATCTAAACTCAGTCAGTGGAAAGAAAAGGCTTCACACCCATAGAGAATTTGAATTAAACTGCATTGTACAAATTAGTAACTACACACAGAAATAAGACTCCACAATACCATGAAGTTTGAAATTATACTCACATTCGAAAAAGTAATCATCTCAACGATGCACCATATAGATCCGTATCCTGCCTCAACAAACAAGTTGAAAACTTAAAGTTAAGAGACCATATGTCAGAACCTTTCCAAGGCTGAAGGAGAGAAGGAATAACCCCGCGACTTGCACTTAGCAAATGAAAGGAAAAAAAACCAACATTAGAGGCCTAGAAGTTTTTGAATTGACAATTCGGCAGACTTCGCCCTTGATGATAATCTGACATAGACTCTCGAGGCATGACCAGACTCACAACTTCGACCTGACATCTTCCAATTATCATGAGTCACAAGGGTACTGCCCAAAGTGATTCGCCATCTTTCCCTCATTCTCACGGTTGAGTAAATACTTCTCGTATTAGACCAGGACCAGGTCCAGTCCAGGCTAGTGTTGGAGGCCAGTATTTCGCTCTCAAAGAGAACGCGTGGTTAAAGTTAACCCCCAATGATGTTTTTCCGGCATTCTAGCATGGTTGCTATTTCGTGAGGATCGAAGTCCCTTGGCACTGGTGGGTCCTTGGAAGAGGATCCTTCATCGCCAGAAGAAGAACGCTTCTTGTTTTTTCTCTTGCCCTTCAATTCAAATTGCCCATCATAGCAGGGAAAAATCAGAATCTAGATTCCTCAGACTCTGAATCTACATTCCCTGGACGCTTTCAAACATCATGAAGACATCGGATTCAAACTTTTTTTTTTGACATACGACTTTACAATACATCAATAAAAAGACTCACACCACTCAAGGAAACGGGACCTACTCAAGAGAGGGAAGAACACTCCACATCTTTCACTCTGCACTAGAGCTTTTCTCTATCACGGTGCGGCATGGACATCTAATATCTATATCAACATTTGCACTACTTATTCAATATGTCGAATCACAATACCAACACGGTCACCCAAAGAATGAATGAAATTGGACTGCCGCTCATATCAATATTGGATCTGGTGTACCGTGTTCCATTTGGTGACTACCTCCACTCTTGGCAAATTATTATTCAAATATGAAACAATAACTCAAAGACGACAACGGTAACTTCAAGTATAGTTTCTGTTTCAAAGAAAATTATAATATCTCAACACCTGGCATCGCTCTATAGTCAGAAAACAATGCACAATAAAAAAATCTTTTTGCCCTTTTTTGATTTTCTGCTCTAAAACTTGGAAGGTCTCGCAACTTGAACTCTGTAAACCTAAGGCTACCCAACGAAAACAACAGTTTCTGTCGGAACCGTCGCGGTATTCCGATTGCAAATAACTACTCCGGAACGAACAAACACAATCATATATTATGACATGCCATAGACCAACAACTCTGAATAAGGATTTGGCAACAGAATCTAGAAAAAACGGAACTATGGAGGAAAAAATAGAATAAACTGCAAACACAATCCGACTTCTTCTTCTTCTTCTTCTTGTTCTGTCCCACCACGGACAGAAGAGGCACTATTGTCACTTCAGAAGTGGAACCGCGTCAGGAGCCACCTTAGACTGAAGGAGGGAGCTTTCGGGGCAGAGATCTGCTGACCGTGTGCGAGCAAGCTAACTCACATCCAAAAGGTATAATAGGACGGTTTGTGCAGCATCCACCCATGCCAAGACTGACAGCGGGGTAAACGCCAGGCCACGCGTGAACTTCAAAACCCAAAAAGTTTTCTCCTGCCTATCGCAGCAAACTAGGGGTAAGGGTTATCCGAGGCAATTAAATCCTCAGCCTTGGACCTAATTCCTGCCGTGCACGCCGGGCGGGGTATGCTTAAGCGAAATGAAGCCACAGACGCAACCAGAAAGCAATGACGCAAAGAGAAAAAGAAAGAGAAAAGGAAAAGTAAGAAAAATGTTGAGAGGCTAGCCAAAGCATGGTCCTCCGATAGTGACAATCAGCTGCAGTTCTAAGAAATTTGCCTCCTTCTTCTTCTTATCCAACACCCGCCACAGATTGAAGAACAACGACGATCATGCGCCTTGGAATCAGAAACACACCTTAAAGAGCCTGACAAAAATCCACGGGAGAGAGCTCTCGGGGAACCATTTCAAGATCAACTTTCAGCATCAGAATTGACACTCGTGAGAGCTTAAAGATGATTCTGACCGACCACGGGCAAGCTGACCCACATCCAGGAGACATACCAGGACGGTTTGCACCATCATCATGCTTGCCCATGTTCTCAGAACTGCACGACAACCATCAGGAAATACGATGAGCGTCTCAATCCAAAGGCTTTTGTCCTGTCTATCGGGAAACAATTATACTAAAGGCAAAGCCTAGGTTATAATACAAGGCAATAAAGGGCCAGGCCCCTGCTTTTAGCCTCGGTCTCCACAATGTACCCGCCGGGATAGAGAAGACTTGAAGCTTCAAGCTCGAATAACCAGAAGGCAACTGTAGAGAGAAAAAAAAAAGTAAATGAAAAAAAAAAAAAAAAAAAGGAGAGGATAGAATACCGCTGGGGAACGGCAACATCAACGCAGATAAGATTCATGGAGATTATACTTCCAAATCGGCTATGACGCAAGGCCTGTCGATGAACAAACATCGACACTGACGTTGACACTTACCCCCGCGTGCAAGCGCGGCTGACTGGAGCCACAGCCTCCAAAGAGCTGTAAATGAGCACGCATCCTCTTCCACGCTTTGTCACCTTCTCAACAGAAAAAAGAAAAAAAAAAAAAGAAAGAAAAGAAAAAATTTAAAAACGAAAAAAGGACTTGGTAGGCCCTGGATGAGAGACAGAGAAAAAAGCTGACCGGATAACCTTCGACCTTGACCAGATTGACAATTGACGACGGCGACGCGCAGCTTAAGTTCTCCACCGTCAAAGACTCACGATAGTTCTCCGCCTCCTCATCTCACGTTAGAGGCCAACCACAGCACAACATCAGGCACTTCGTCTCCCTGCAGGGACATATCGCGCCCTTTCTCCACAATCTTGACCACATCAGATCCACAACGAAACATAAAACCAGCTACACATCCGTACCCTATGCACCCCTCTTGGCCTTAGTGCTGTTGACGCCGCTCCTTGCTCTTCTCAATCCATAGCAACACCGTCAGTCACAATCTTTCGAAGTTCTTGCAGCCACTAAATTTAACAAGACAGCCGATGGCCCAGTCGCCAACCACTGTCACCACTGCAATCAGACACGGCCCCATCATAGAACGGATCGCCCGGCACTTCGTCACTCTGCCAATCAGTCACAACGTCACAACAGTTACAGAGAACAAGCGGCGTCATGGCATGGGTCAGATAGATCGCCACAAATGATTCGTCAGATCTTATTACAGCACGGGTCGGACTTTATTGCGAGGGAGGTCAGAACGAATCAGAGCACAGGCCAGAAATTCCCATGACACAGACCAGACTTCACTATCAGTGATCACAACATGGGTCAGACTTTGGCTCGGCACAGGTCTAATTCTGCCAAAGCTCTGGCCAGGCCTCTCAATGACTCTGGCGCGAGCCATATAATGACTTTGGTTTCCTGACGCCAGCCGTCTAGACTCAGAAATGCAGCGTCATGACTCTGGTGAGGGCTCTTCTGACTCCGGCGCTGACTGTCCCGCCACTTGCGCAAACTATCCAGACTCTGGCACGATCGTCTTGACTCAGTTGCGGACTATCTCGACTGAAATACCGACTGACTTGACTCTTCCATGCATATCTCTCACTTTTCTCCACAGTCTCCACCTCATCAGATTCACACTCAAACATGGAACTTGTTGCAAATCCGTGCTCTGTATGTCAGCGCAAGCTTAACGCTGTTGACACCGCTGCCCCGAATTATCAAGCTCAATATAATCGCCCCTGAATGCCTTTCGTGAGTCCTGGGGAGAACTCAATATTTGTCTTTCGGAGCCGCTGCTTGTGCGCGGTCCTTCAAGGTGATCAGCCAACATTTGAGAAGATCACTTCACCCCCTTGGGGCCCCCTTTTTCCCTCATAGCAAGGGTCTGACCACAGGATTTGGGTCGGTAACCAGGGAATTTTTAGCCGCTAAAAAAGCGGCGCCCCCTGGGGCAACACAATCCGACTTAAATTACCGTTTACACCATCAACTGAAAATGTTCTCACTTTCTCCATTGGCACTGTCACTAAGGCAAAAATCTGCCAATCTGGACAAATCCTTAAGTGTTCCTTTGGACACAATATATGCACTTCAAACGATTTACAAATTACATACACGGATCGTACATCACATACAATAAAACTGAAGATATTGAAACTGGAAAACTGGACCAGGATGCATTTATTTAACTTAGAGACTTTCACTTTCAACTTAGAAACTTTCTTTCAATCAATACTTTTTTTTTTTTTTCATACTTTGCGTCGACACAATTTACAAAATTTGAAATCATATCAATATCATCATGATTGGATGGAAATCGGAAACAACCTTCGCAATTACGGTAGAAATTCACTGAACAAATGAAACGTACTGAACAAATCAAATCATGATGTTCCCCCGGATAGGACTAAACGAATTACCCAGGAATATGAACGATAAAATTTTCTGACACAAGACAGAGAAACGACGGACTGTGTCAAAATAATTGGCACTGCTGCAGTTGCCGAAATTGATCAAAATTCATAATCATCATGATAATAATAATAATATGTCAGACACTGGTGCAACTTTTAGGAACGACCGATATGATTACTTACTACTTCTCAAGATATTGTTACAGTTAACAACGTCAACGATTTTTTATTTTTGTTTGTAGCAACAACTTAGCGAAATAAATGATACTGCTGCTACATGTCCCAAAACTTCCCCAGATATCATACAAATTAAAATTCAAACAAAAGGCAATACTGTAAAAACATCTATAGTTTCCCCTTCAATTTTTTGCGATTTACTTTGGAACACTACTGCCTACCCCAAACGGGTGTTACGATCTGTCTTCACCATACATCATCGGCAAGAAAGAATCTGAATCAACGATCGGATCTCTGCTGATATAATTTCCAAATTTTTCGGAGGCAAGATCTCAAAATATTATGTAGTCTATGGTTATCTGAAGACAAACGAGTCTTCTGTTGTCGCAAAATTAAAAACTTCGGTATGGACAACTTTAGAGAATCATCATTCGACTGAACTACTTGACTCCACATTGAAATGAATCAATTGACAATGTGTCAATGACATTCCATAAATAACGCCGTCGTTGCACTCATGACAAATAATGAGGACCTCGTTACTACGCACATTAAATGATCAAACATGATACTATTGACACAAGTTCTAGCTTTTCAATCCATCTCACTGAATCGGATTGGTATAGAAGAAATTAAGATTAGTTGAATAGATAGTGAGTCGGGTTCAAAAGGCTCGCTGTCTCTGCCCAAAATGAGCCACCTTGTGGGTCACGATGCTCCGCTCCTGTAAATTTTTCTGAGCGTTTTCTTTCTCTGAGCTGGCTTCTTTCTTCCAAAGTTACACTTTCGTACTGGGTTCTACTGGAATTCAGTCTCGGTCTATGAGTTATGAAATCCATCGGAAGCTCCCTCTTCTTTGATCTCTTCGACGGCCTCTGTCTCTTCCTTGACTTGTTTGACCACCTTGCTTGTCAATGTTTCACTAGGAAACTCACGCATTGGAGTCGGCCGTTGCTTCAAAACATTGGCTAAATAATCTGCCACATCTTCCTTTCCCTCTGTTTTTGCAAAACGAAGAGCGGAGCTGATTAAGAAAGGGTTTTTCTGGCACTCTCCCTCCTCAACCAGAAGCTTTACGATGTCAATATGGCCAACTGCGGCTGCAGTAAACAATGGTGAAGGTACTAGGTCCGTTTCGGACATCAATTGGCAAGGTCGATATCTGCGATACTTGCGTGGAGAGCCCACTGCATGTCCGGGATTGCTACGGTAATAATAACCAGCCATGACACCTTTCATCAAAAGCTTGGTGACTTCAAGGGAGCCATCCCTGGCAGCAATATCCAGAGCCGTCATTTTAAATTCAGAATCACTGAGACTCTTACAATCGCGATCGATGGCGGCGCCAGATTCAACTAAAATAGCCACCATTTCACTGTCGCCGTTAGAGGTGGCTGCGCACAAGGCCGTCGAATATTCCGAATCCGAATAATCCGAATCGACATCCGCACCCGCTTCGATAAGAAGCTGCGCGCTTCTGACGTACCCCGCCAATGCAGATTCTAGCAACCCTGCTTTTTTGCTCACCCCCACAAAGTCTAAATCTTCCACAAGCGCCTTTGTCTCCCCCTCAGCAGCAGCTTTGAGAATAGGCCCGCTTTTCAAGATGTTTAGTATCTTGCTGTCAAAACCTGAACGCTTAGCCAGCTGAATGGGAGTGAAGTCGCTGCCACCCGAATGATTTACATCCACTCCATTTTTAATCAAATATCTGAGAACGTTTAGATGTTGCACATGATTCTCTCCAGCAAACTCTTCTATGATTTCGTCCGGCATGTCGTTATCTGTGAGAAAATCTTTCGCCTCTGATTCATTATCCCCCTTGTTCGCCGTCAGCATAAACACAATAAAATACAGAATTGAGTGATTTCCAGAATCAATACCGTAACGCAAATCGTCCTTGTATAACTCGGCCGCCAAAATACGTCTCATAACTTCGTCGTGCCCGCGCACGGAGGCCATCAACAAAGGTGATGAGAGCGGCTCACTGTCACTGTCAAAACCATACAAAACCGACAAATACGGTGTGGCTTTGTTGTGCCGATCCCTGGCAAGTTTCAAAGCATCGATCAATAACTCCGCAATGTCATCGCTGTTTACAAAGGCGGCAGCCCATAACGCGTTTCTGCCTTTTTTGTCGAAAAGCTCCACCGCGGCACCGGCATCTAATAGATTTTTCACCACACTGGTACGACGGAAACGAGTGCCATGCATCAAGGCGGTTTTTCCCCCAGCATCCGCGACGTTAAGGCTTGCCTTTCCATCAAGAAGGACCCTCATTACCTCATCATGCCCAAATTCCGCAGCCAGGTGAAGAGACGTGCCGCCTCCCTCACACTTCTGGTTAAGGTTCGCACTCTTTTCAAGCAGAAAGCGCACAACACCTGCATGACCAATACGAGATGCCGCACATAGAGCAACGTCACCACCCTCCGGGTGCCCGTTGACATTGGCGCCAATATTCACAAGAAAGCTGACAGCTTTCATCAATCCTGCACTGGCGGACTCCGTCAACGCTCTGCCTGTATCCCCGCCTTCTTTGATGAACTTCTTCACATCGTCCTCGTTTTCTTCTGCAGCGGCTTTTAGCAAAGAAATGGTTTGCGAATCCATGTTCACAAGACTCATCACGTCTTCCTTGTTGCTTCCTTCAAGTTCTGCTG
>Ga0099797_100697_pt1 | contig 20567 bp, 13 predicted proteins | sample Uncmet_Sort48C_1_FD_89871 | JGI IMG/M metagenome (GOLD analysis project Ga0099797, IMG submission 89871) | Marine eukaryotic communities from CALCOFI LINE 67, Pacific Ocean - C012_Sort48C_1 | ecosystem: Environmental > Aquatic > Marine > Oceanic | place: Pacific Ocean: Monterey Bay | collected...
GATCTGGAAAACACTGGTAAGGCTTTTCTAAGCGCTTCGAATAACAATCTGGCCATATTTTTGAGTACGAAGCATTCAGTAACAGTACAGAAAACTTCAACGGAGCCTATAATTCCCAAAAAAAACAAAGCGGCAGCCAGTCGTTCCAAATCTGACGAAAATCTCAAAAAAAATGTTCCACTGGGAGCACAATCCATGAACTTAGTAACCAACGAAGTGATTGAGTCTGACAATCTTAATAATGATAATCAAAATTTGGCGGCCCCAGTAAATTTAGTTACTAAAACAGGTACTGGCTCCACTGGCACCGGCAACCAGCGTCTCATCTCTCCCTATGCCGATATCGGATATCTTTCAATCGCCTGGCTCGCCGGACGTCTAGGCTGTGGTTTTTTCATCGACCAATTTCTTTTCTATTTCCCTAAAGACGGCGTGTTGGGCATTATTTGCTGGGTAGTCTGGATCGGCATGATCGAAATCTGTCTCCTGTTGGTGTGGAAAAGGGCTTTTGGTGATTGGTCTCGCACGATTATGTTTTGGTTTCCCTTTGCATTAATGGAGGAAATGGTAGCGGCTATGATTGTATTGGTTTTACCTCCGTTTGGCCTGCAGTATTGTATAGTGATGGTATTGTTACCATTTTTTGAATTATATAGAGATACCATGTTCCATAGAGATTTGCATAATTGGATGGTTGGGAACGGATTTAGGTGCTGTGGGAGGTCCAGAACAACAAGGTCAAGTGTGGGCCCAAGGACCTTGTCGACGGGAAGAGGAAGTAGTAATGTGCCAGTTACGAAAACCGTAACATCGTCGTCGTCGACAAATAAAAGTTCTGAGCACAAGTCTAAGAGAACTAGTGAGTCAATTTCCCACCAACCAATTTTCAGGAGTGCAAGCAACAAAATATTCGCATCGAGAAGTATTGCTGTGGTACGTAATAAGATGACATTGTGGACTAAGAATCTTAAGAACCAGACATTGTCGGTGTCAAATGATCAGAGAAATTCCAACAACAATGTGATAAAAACTGATCTCAGCATGTCACCAAGAGGTGCCAATTCAATAATGGGATTTAAAAGCTCACCAAGAGATGCTAACGGCAATTCTCACCCACGAGACTTCCTCACCCGAAAATTAAAAAATCATCTGAAAATCCGAGAAGCACTTTCCCGACCTAGTAATGTCAAAATTTCGAGTCAAATCTCTTCCAATAAAATGATCGTCGAGGAGCAAATCCATCTCCTATGTAACGTCACCATGCATCACGCCACAGACGCCGAGCTGTCTATCTTCATCTACAACACACAAAACGTTTCCACCGAGGTCTTCGGCTCTTTCTCCATTCTAACCATGTTCGTACTCGAGTTGCTTCTCATTGACGCCAAGTTATTTGACGCTGTTTTCGGTAAAGATCTGTATCACAACGTCCCGTTTCGACCTTTTACGGGATCTCAGGAAATGCATAACATGAGAATTATGCATTTGTTCTCCTTTTTGTTGTTTTTGTTGTTAGAAATCGGCAAGGCGTATGTGTGTTTGTGGGCCAATCGGGTTCTTCTATATATTAGCGTGCGCGAAAGTTTTCGGGAGGAGGCTGAAACAGCTGCAAGAGCAGCATATAATAATCAGAATAATCAGAGTCTAAATTTTGAAGACGATAATGAGGAAGTTACAGAGTCTGAGATCCAAAATTTCGTTGATACGTCGATGAATCTATTGGAGAAAAGAAAAGTGGGTGTGATGGCAAGCATAATACTGTTGGAGAGAAACAGATTTGAAGACTGCAGAGAGTATTTTATGGTTTCTACGTTCTTTGTGATTGGAATCGCAGCAACGTTTTTCTCTACGTTTAGTAGTCCTAAGTAATGATTCTGATTCATGAATCTGATTATGAATTTGAAGCAAGATATTGTGTCGATAATATTATTTAAATTTGTTTGATATTAGTAGTAATCGAATCATGAATGATCATATTGAGAGTAGGTTCGAAGTAACAAGTACATTTCGCAATATAATATTAAATTTGGTATTTAAAACTTATATATTAAAGGAAAAAATTAAATTTATTATTTTAGTCTGTAACAAATCAATGAATAAGATTCAAAACGATAGTCGTGGCTAATATTAAGATCTATGAAGCTTTGAGCAGCACGAAGAAAAAACTATAGTCTAATAGGATTAACCTTCAACTGACGTCGTTTGTGTCCTCGTTCAGATGCTCGAGAGCCTTCAAAATAATCGTTCGATACTAAGAAATCGAGAGGTCTGATTTGAAATCTTTAGCCAGACCTAAACTTGTCGTTCGATTGACTACTTGAATTCATTTCCGATTCATATAATTCTAATTTCAGGTGACATTTTACTTTGATACCCCATATTTAAGAATGAACTTGTAACCGTACCGTGGTAATGGTAAGACTTTTGTAGTGGGAACTATTGTCATGAGTCAATATCAGACGCAATCATGATTACATGATTGAAGTTCTTAAAGTTAGACTGATAAGTCAAGTAGACTGTAGTGATAGTGATTCTAATTGAATGAATAATATAGTTCAATAAATGAAATGAAGACACGATTAATTGGGGCTATAAAATGAAGATAATCAATTTGACCTAAGTATAAAAGTTGCCCAAAATTTGTTGATAATAAACTAACGCTCGTGTAAATAATTTTAACATATTCTAAACAGTCTTACTAATGGAAAGTATAGCTCTCGCTTCTCACCGTCTCGGTCTGGACACCAAAATGCAGGCCGTCACCGTAGCCTCTCAACGTCTTGCCGCCCCCTTTGCCACCGCCATCGAAAGAAATCTCGACCTCCCCGAAGAGGTCTTTCGTAGTTCCAAGAAGACCGGCTTCTTCGGTCTTTTCGTCACCATCGACTGGAAATTGCTGCTGGTTTGCATCTTCGGCACTACGTTCTGGGCCCTCCTCGATCTCCACCTCTTTCCGATGCTTCAGGATATGCTGCTGTTTTTCCCCAACCACATACTGATTTTCGCCTTCCGTCAGATGCAGTTCGCCGCCAGACTCGGCATATACGACAGCGGTAGTAGTTACACCGACGTTGAATTTCTATCTAGTTTCCGTCGACTGTTGCAAGAACTAGGAGTGCAACTGATGGCGTGTTATTTGTATTATCAAGCATTCGAGATCGTGAGTAAGAAAATGATGCTGTTTGCGTGGGCAGTAACGGGACTGGTGAGCAAGTTTTGGCTTACAATTGTTTATTATAATGCGATTTGTCCAGGACAGACGAAAGCAGAAGAATGGATGGAGAGGTGCTTGAATGATGATGTTTCTCATATTATTTCAAATGCAGATAATATTGTTAGACCATCATGGTCGTCGATTCGCACCTGGTTCTTCCACTTCGTGTATCTGCCCTACGTGCGGGGGAAAGATGTTTACGCTTTTCCTTTAATATCCAATTTCCAGTCTAATTCCCAGAATTCTAGTAGTAGTACTTGGGACTCTCTGATTATTCACGACAAAGAAGCCCAAAAAAAATATCTTGAAAACTACGTCCTAACGAATGCTCGATGTGGACTAGAAGCCGAGTCCAACAAATCGGAAGATTTTAAATGGGCTTCTCCTGAGGACAGATATAAAGGACTGTTAGAATATGATAAACAGGGTGAATATTGTTCTGCCGTCATGCATCTCAATTTCTTGTTTTGTGACAACTTCTTCTGGTTGATTCTGCTGGGCTATTCCGAAACTATCGTAAAGTCTTTTCATTACGGTACGAATGGAAGGAGCCATTGTCCCGAGAGTAATGGTAAAATCAGTAAGTTTTTGTTTTTTTGGAAAATCTTTCTGCATTGCTTTACAGCTATGTTGGAAATAATCTTTCCGGAAATTAGCAGTGTTTTCCGAATGCTTTTTATCGGAGTGATTATCATCACAGTGTTGCTTTGCGAAACCAAGTGCGCGAAAGGTACAACTCAGAGGCAAAAAAAAAAGCGAAGAAATTTGAGAAAGTCACCGTCTCTGACAGATAGTAATACATCGGCCGTGACCGCTATAGTCCCGGTAACTGAAGTAACTAACGTATCTGACACTGCTGTTGAGAATCCTGTAATTACACCACCAAATACTACTATTCTTGGTGCAGCTACTGTAGTTAGTATACCTATTCAGAACAGTACTACTAATTCTGTGGTCAATCATAATGGTTCCAAAAATTTACCGCCAAATTTCAATATTCACTCAGAATCTGACCATACTTCCGATGAAGATGCTACAGATGGCCTTTTAGGTAAGACCGTAGTACAGAATCAAGGTGACAATACTCATGAAATAGCAAAACATCTGAGTCGCACTTCTGTCATTTCAGTTCAGAAAAGACGAAGCAGTGGTCCAAAAAATGCGAATAGGTCCATGTCATTAAGTAGGAATTTATTATCAGTTCAAAAAAAAAACAGTAGTTTCAATGCCAAAAGTACTAACTGTAACAGTAACTCTAATGTCAATAATGCTGTCAACAAAGTATTTCAGGATCTGAATATCAGTAATACTAATGACCAAATATATAATTATAATTCAGAATCACCACAACCAGTGGCAGACCAAGCAGCTGAAGTTCTGGCAAATTTAACCCCCGTCACCCCAGACACGGCAGACCCTAACTCCAAGGAGTCCAAGGGCTCAAATACTAGTGTCAATTCCGTCACTAACCCCCATAGACTCCCCATTCCTCGCGCCGACATTGCTTATTGTTTCCTTGCCTGGTTGGCGCTGAGATTGGGGACCGGGTTTTTCATCGAACAGTTTTTGTATTTCTTCCCCAAGGACGGCTTGGTTGGAATTCTTTGCTGGGTGCATTGGCTCGCCATCATCGAAGTCGCGATGCTGATGGTGTGGAAAAGAACGTTTGGGGACTGGAGTCGAGCAATAATGTTCTGGTTTCCATTTGGTTTGATGGAAGAAATGGTCGCTGGGGTGATAGTACTGGTGTTACCGCCGTTTGGATTACAGTATTGGTTGATTATGATGGTGTTACCGTTTTTGGAAATGTATAGAGACACAATGTTTCATAGGGATTTGCATAGTTTAATTAGCGGGAATGGGTTTAGATGCTGTGGGAGGAGAGTTATGAAAGAAGTGGGAGAAGATCCTGAAGTTACTACAGGACCTGGTGGTGCAATTAATAATATAGGACCTTATGATCGTCGTGGCAGAAATCAGAATATGCTTTTTTGGGTTAAAAATCCGAAATTTGCAGGACCAGGTAATAGCGCTTCTTTTAGTAAGGAAGTTTCAAAGGTTACTAAGACGAAGTCGATCGGAAGAACAGCGTTCTATCTCAGTCAACTCAAATTGAAAAATCATTTAAGAATTCGTGAAGAACTTTTAAGAACTAAGTCTAGTACTCAGTCTACTAATTCAACAACTGTAACAGAAGATGATGAAATCCTGCATCTCCTCTGTTCGCTCACAATGCATCACGCATCAGATACAGAACTTTCCATCTTCATTTACAATACTCAGAACATTGTGACTGAGATCTTCGGTGGAACTGCCATCCTGGTGATGTTCATTCTGGAGCTGCTGATTATCGACTGTAAATGGCTTGTCACAGACGAAATGTATTATGAACAGCAGGAACCTGGGGATAAGGTGGTTGATTTCGATAATTTGAAGATTCCTAGTGGAGTTCCGATTCGTCCCTTCACAGGATCGATTGAAATGCATGCAACGAGAGTTTTACACCTAATTTCTTACATCTTCTTTCTCTTAGTGGAGGTTTCGAAAGGGTATGCTTGTCTGTGGGCAAACCGAGTTTTACTCTACAAGCGTGTGAAAGAGAGTTTTCGCGAGGAAGCTAAAGTTGCAGCAAAAGCGATGAAGGAGAACAACGTTCAAGGAATAACGATCACTGAAGTCGGTGGTCTAAATGTGACAACAAACGACAATCATGTTAAGACTTCAACTGCAGCTGTAACTCCGCTCAAATCGGGAAGCAATACTAGTTGCACATTGACCGATATTGAGCGTCAGTTCGTCGAGACTTCCATGAACTTACTAGAGAGAAAAAAAACAGGGATTATGCAGAGTGTAATTTTATTGGAAAAAAATCGTTTTGCTGAGTGTCGGGAATACTTTATGATATCGACGTTCGTGACTATCGGGGTAACATTGACATTTTGTTCAATGCTTAGCAGTCCCAGAGCTGATTGAATCTGTTATTAAGCAGTGGAGCGAAATTGGCGAAGTTCTAACGGATTCTGGAATCTGAATTCATAAATTAATTTAAAACCTTTCAATCAATGCAATGTGCATTTAATGTCGATAATTTATTTTATGATATTATTATCATGTCAAGGTCGTGACACTATACGATTAATAATCAGGATTCATGATGGTGGACTTTTAGCTATTTTTGTTAGCCAGACCTAGAGAGAACTCTTGGGAAACTCATTAAAATAATACACTTTCTCGTTTTCAGCATTGTCACTACTAGATTTTCAGAATGTCGTTCGTCGTTCTTTGACCAAACATGATCTGTATTGCCACTTCCTTTCACAAAAAAATAGCAGGTTTACTTTACAGTTTGGGAAACATAAAATTAAATCTACATTACCCTAATACAATATGATAATTGGCGTTGACGATATATTATTGTGTGAAATGTGTTGATAGACTAATAATTAGCCGCTAATTCGACCTAGTATTATACATGGGCTGTGCGGCAATGCGTAATTATTAAGATTAATATAGTGATATTAAGTATTGTTAGAGTATAAATCTCATGATAGTTGGTTGGTTGTTGATATTGTATTGACATAATCTTTAGAGTCATCAGAATTTGAAATCGAATCATGGCTGAAGTTCCTTCTGAGGAACTGCCTTTCCCCACTGAAAATATTACATCTAAATCTTCTTTACAACCACCGACGTCACTCGACTCCAACTCCCTTCAAAAACGGGGTAGTTCTCTTCCACTGCGATCGCCCAGTTCCCTGGCTCACGTCGTAAAATCAGCGGTTGTCAACACTGTTGTGAAGTCCAACAATCTAAGACTACTTCGCCAAGAAACCGCCCAAACTTCGGCGTTATTCGGTTTTTTTCTCACCATAGATTGGAGATTGCTGCTACTGTGTGTGGTGTCAGTGTTCTTCTGGGCGTTTCCAGAGCTACATCTGTTTCCGGCCGCACAGGAGATGCTGCTGTTTTTTCCGAATCACCCAGAAGTTTACGGGTCGAGGCTGACAGATTATGGGCTGTGGGTTGGAGTTTACGATGGAGATCTCAATAACGACGTGTACAATGGTGGCGGTGTTGCTGGAAAATTTATTTTGTTTGGCAGTCGGACGTTGTTGCTAGAGTGTGGAGCGACATTAATGGCATGTTATCTGTTTTATCATGGGTATGAAGTGATGACAAAGAAAAAAATGTTGTTGATATGGTTTTTTTCGTGTAGCATGACAAGACTGTGGTCTCTGATCAGTCATCGTTATGGGATGTGTAGGGGAGATTCTAAAGGAAACATTTGGATGAAAAAATGTTTTAAGGATGATTATGACCAAAACCATCTTCGCAATACCACCCATGGTACTCGATCATCAGATGATCGAGTACCATGGGTGGTATTGCGAAGATGGTTTTTTCATTATGTCTATTTGCCCTACATCAATGGGGAAGATATATATTCCTTAAGTCTACTTCAAAGAACGTCTGATACTACGAGTAGTAGTAGAACTATTTCAGAAATTTTAAATACTTCAGAGGTCTCATTTGTTATCAGCCAGAAGGATGCTAAAAAAACCTATCTGGAAAATTTTGTTGTTGAAAATGCTCGTTGTGGTCTTAAAGAAAATTCGGATTACACGTGGTCATCTCAGTCGGATTTATATGCGGATATGTTCAAATTAGACGTCAGAGGGAAGGTCTGCGAAGGTTATTCTTTTCTTGCGTATTGGTTTTTTGACAATATTTTTTGGCTAATAGTTTTGGGTTATGAAAACGTGATGAAGAGCTTCCACTATGGTACAAACGGCAAAAATAACTGTGCAGAATCGAATGGAATGATAAGTAAATTTCTTCTTGTAATGAGAATAGGCGGTCATTTAGCAGCTAGTATTTCAGAGTTTTTTTTTCCAGAATTGACGGCTTTGTCTCGTATGCTTTTTATGTTTGTAGTCGTATCTAGTTTTGCGATTGCGGAAACCAAGTGGGTACGAACGTACGCTCTTAGATCAAAGAAAAATTCCGATTATAACAGTGATCTACACAGCGGTATGAATCAATCTCTGTCTATTTCTAAAAATTCAAGAATCGTACCAGAACCAGCGCCAGTGACAAATTTAGTCACAGAGGTGTCAACAAACAATTTAATACCATCAGATCACATTGATTCCAAGACCGATATTAATAGTATTGCAGAAAACAGTCAGTGTCACAATGACATAGCAAAGTTTTTGAGTAGATCTTCAAGAAACTCTTTGATTAAACGCACATCTGCATTGACAAGAAATAATCATAATGTCAATAATGTAGTAGTAAAACGGTCCAATGAAACAGATCGTCTTCCATCCCCCCACGCCGATATTGCCTACATTTTTGCCGCTTTTCTGGCTGCAAGATTGGGAACGAATTTTGTTATCGATCAATTTCTCTCTGTCTTCCCATTCAATGGGTTATTAGGAATCATATGCTGGGTGTCCTGGTTGGGTTTCTGCGAATTTTTTATGTTGTTTGTATGGAAACGTAGTTTTGGCGATTGGTCAAGGGCAATTATGTTCTGGTTTCCTTATGGCTTGAGTGAAGAGATGGTAGCATGTATGATTATATTGGTATTGCCACCATTTGGATTACAATATTGGGCAGTGATCACGGTGTTACCATTGCTTGAATTATATAGAGATACTTTGCTTCATCGAAATATTCATAGCTATTTGCAAGGGAAAGGGTGTTTTTCTTTTGGGAAATCAAGGTTGAGTAGTAATGATAATCTAAGTACTAATTCAGATTCTACTAGTAATAAAGGTAGTAATAACAGACTGAGTAATAATTCTATGACCAAAAAGCCCGAATTGTCTGAATCCGCAAAAAAGATAATACTTCAAAACCATTTAAAAATCCGCGAAGAATTGAAAGACTTACTACCAAAAGAATCTGAGTCTGAAGAAAAAATCTCTCATATACTTTCCTCTGTGACCATGCACCACGCATCAGACACTGAACTATCCATTTTTTTCTACAACACTCAGAATATTCTCGCTGAGATCTGCGGTGGGTGTGTTATTCTCGTACTTTTCATCCTTGAGTTATTGGTCATCGACTTGAAAGTTCCCATCTTTTTTTCCTCAAACAACATAGATGATATGTACTATGAACATCAGGAATTTAATAGTGATAAATTAGGTAATATTAGTGCATTGAAAACTAGTAGTAGTACTAGTAGTACAAAGTTCGATTTGTCATTGATAGACAAGTTAGTCCCCAAAGAGTCCGGTGTTCCCATCCGTCCCTTTACTGGTTCAGTTTACATGCACGAAAAAAGGGTTTTGCACCTTCTTTCTTTCCTCTTTTTCCAGTTTGTGGAGGTATGCAAAGGCTATCTATGTATGTGGGGGAACCGAGTTTTACTCTACAAGAGCGTGAGGGAAAGCTTCTGCGAGGAAGCTAGAATAGCAGCATCCGTGTCCGCGGAGAGCCGTGAGTCTGACAGAGATTCAGAAGACAAATTGATAGACGTAGAGACCTCTCTCGCTCTTTTCGACAGGAAAAAGGTAGAAATCATGGCTAGTCTGGTGTTATTGGAAAAAACACGGTTCCAAAAGTGCCGGGAATACTTTATGGTGTCCTCATTCATAACAATTGGAATTACGCTCTCGTTTTGCGCAACATTGAGTAGCCCGAGGGCAGAGTGATTTCTAAATTTCAGAGGGATGCCATTGTGTTACATGTGAAACTCATTTTAGTATCTTCTCAGAACTTAACCTATCAATGAATAGATGATATGTTTTTATCCTGGATAGATCTAAAAATTATGCTAGTAGTATTTTTCTGCTCGATAGATCTGATGTACATAGATTTCTGATGTTTAGACAAGTTATGTCATCCTAGTTTATGTATGTACTGTTATTTTAATTACCTAACTATTTGTTAAGTAGCCCTAAAGAACAAAGAATAAATCCTAATCACAATTTGGTATTAGAATTAGGATACCGTAGCCATTTTGGCTCAAGTTCAGGATAGAATGTTAAGTAGCCCTAAAGAACAAAGAATAACTCCTAATCACTATTTGGTATTAGAATTAGGATATATGAAACTATCCTGAACTGCATTGTGAAAACATATTGACATTACAAGCTTAATAGTTTGAAATGTTGATAACGGGCATTGTTTTGTATTAAGAAAACGATAGTTGACGTGACGATATTGAGAACATATTATTGTTACCCTAACACTATTGTAATAAAAAAATTTCCCTATTGAACTGTGTTGCGAGCTAGTAAGGCCATATACGGGCTCTGACCGAGGTCCATCATAAAATTTTATTGAATTTGCGAGGCATTAAGCGACAAATAATTATATAAGAAATTATTGAAAATTAAAATCAAAATTCAATGCAGAATCTGAAATTCGAAATGAAATTAGAATTTGTTTTTCTCTTTAAAGCCAAAAACTAGACCTAGGAAATGATTATAATTGACTTGAACTGTCAGTGAGTGCCGTACTTTACTGTGTATACATAGACCCCATACCAACTTTACGCAAACCAAAAAAATATTCCACTTAAATATACTCCATACATACTATAACAATAATTTCTGAACTGATAGTCTAGTACTTAGTTTTCCTGAATAAGTAATCTTCTGATATAAATACTTTAAGTATCCACAATGGCAACAAAATCTGTGTGTTACGACGTAAAACCCTACGTTCTTTTTCACGGCGGGATTTATTCCAATTGGGCAAGGCGGGACTTTTACGTCCAAGATGAGAAATTCAACTGCTGCGAGCAGTGGATGATGGCTTCCAAGGCTGCTCTTTTCGAGGACTGGCAAACTCGCCGAGAAGTCATGAAGAAATCCAACCCCCGCGACCAGAAAAAGCTCGGCAGGCAGGTAAAAGGCTTCAAGGACGCTCTCTGGAACAAACACAAATACGACATCGTCTTAACTGGAGTATACGAGAAATTTAAACAAATCCCCGAATTCCAAGCCGAGCTCTTCGCAACCGGGAATAGAACCATCGCAGAGGCCAGTCCCTCCGACGGTATTTGGGGCATTTGTTTGCATGAGGCGGATCCCGCTGCGCACGACCGAGCTACTTGGCAGGGAGAAAATCTGTTGGGAGAAGCTTTGATGGAAACAAGATGGATATTGAGAGACGGTGGCGTGCGCGGAAGGGGTGGATTTGGACCGGGAGGGGGAGTGGGAGTGGTGGTGGAAAGTCAACCAAATAGACCGTTGAACTTATGTGCGGACTCAGAGGAGTTTCCGGTGTTGGGGGGTAATAGTACTAACTCGACGAAAACGAAAGAAACAGACCAAATAATTGCTGACAAAAATGTGTCGCCGGAGGTAGAATCTCCTCCGGACCTAACTAAGGATACTAATATTGTAGATTCTTCCAAGGAGGAGACCAACAAACAAGAGACCAGCGGAGGCTCAAAGAAGAAAAGAAATAAATGGAAAAAAATGGATATGAGTTGAGTCTTAGAGTACACTCGACGCTAGTATAATAGACAATTGTATCATTTAATGAATCTGATAATACTTACGACTTAGTATTCAAATTGTGAAGTCACCGTCTGCCAGAATAATATTGTAGTCGCCGCTGCCACGGGTCCTGCTTAAATTTTGTTTACTATTACGTCTACAATTATTCAATGTTTTCCAAAATTACCAATCGCGAGAATCTTGTGTTCACCGACTCATTTAAATTTATCCTGATCAAGTCTGAATAAATTGTTTTCATAATAAGCTTCTTCAAAATTTAGAAATACATCCTGGACCTTTAAACTTTTGATTTCGAACTGGCAGGATTTTATGAATTATCAGATTAGACTTATCTATAGTACTGAGACAGTATATTACTTATTTGTAAATTAGAACAGTTTTATCAAACAGTTTCTTTGTACTACATAGGGAACAATTATACCATCAAATTATTTACTTGAAGAACAATAAATATGGACCTAGCATCAATCAATTTCAAATTTAACGCTCCGAAATTTTTATTATCATATCTATCGATTAGTACGGGTAGTGGGTTGCAACTTCAAAGTAGAGGACCACTAATAGATTCAGACCCTCTTAGACCTAGACTTGAGTCTGACGTCAACTTGGAAATTCAAACTCAGGATCACGGTCCAACTCTGAATGAGACTAGTAGTATTTGCTTGGGTGACGAAGACACTGCCATTGAATGTAAATTGTGTTTTCAGTCGTTAGACAGCGCAGGACAGAAACCACAATTAGCTTGCACAAGAGAAGAATGCAGTCAGCCATTTCATGAAGAATGTCTTCAAAAATGGTTTCGCTCGAACAACGGTAAGTACAGCGATAGTTGTCCTTTATGCACAAAATGTATTCGCGACATTGATAACGAACCAACCGGTACTGATAGGCAGATTCAAGTCAAAAATTCTAACATCAAGTTACATATGCGCAAAATCGTCACCAGATCTGATGACGGCAAAATATGGGCTGAGATTGATCCTGCTTGTCCCCCCCTCGATGATCCAGCACTTCCGCCCCAAGACAGACGAGTTCAGCAAGCTCGGAGAGCAGCAGATGCTGGCTTTGGAAGTCTAGTAGGCCAACTAAACCGTGAAAACTTGCAGAGGCTTCTCCTGGGGGAAATCGACATCCTTGGGTCTATGGGCAGAGAAATGGAGAGTAACGATCCGAATATTGTTCTGACGGGGTTAACGAACGCTGCGATGAATGAAATAATGCTCGAGAGCGTGCTGTACCGACTTCAGAGGGAACTAAACCCGATACGACGAGAAATAAATACCGAAGATCGTCACGCTCAGATTTTAACTCAGACTGTAGAGCCGTTGTCACAGCAGAGGGGAGAAGAGCTGCGGCAGCGAGTTCGAACATTGGAGGAATTTGTCACTGAATTAACGGAGCATCGTGAGCGTGGAGAAGATCGTCTTGAACAGTTACTGACGGAACTGGAAAACCCAGACGCAAGTCTAGCTCTGCAAATACAAACGTACCAAAACTTAAAAGACCAGCTCGAGTTGCTAAGACTACGCGAACGACAGGAGCGGCAATTAGCTGATGTCCAGGCAAACATCCAGCGTCGGCTTCATAACCAAGCTAGAGTAGAGGCTTGGAGATCAGGCTGGGGGGCTAATGTACTTTTACTTTTCAGAATAAGGTACATAATCAATACGATATGGCTTGCTTTTTTTTATTACCATTATAATACAATATGGAGATGTATTTGTAGAAATATCGGGTGAAGTGCCGTGGATCGCTGTTGATACTTTCAGCGGTGAAATGGAATATTAGGACAAATTTAATAGAGCTATATTAATATTTGAATATAGGTTTTCCTTATAGACTATTTAACGTATTACAACCTCAGTAAACCTTCATATTAGGACTAGATCCTAGATTATATTTACTGATCATTAATGGCTACTAGTATACTGTATTACTTATTAAATCATTGTGTGTAACTGAGTTTGTTGAAGAGCCAATCCTAAATCTGCATATACTATAGCATTTCATTGAAGACCTCCAAGAAATATATTCATGCTAATACATGAAAATTGAATGTATTTAATACAATTACAATTGATCCGAGAGTCCAGAATTGAAAATAACTTCATCATTTCATTACCATCGTCTCATCCTATTCTGCAAAAAAGATTCTTTTCATGATAGATTTCCTGACTAAACCGAAATAATACTGTGTACCTGTCAATTCTCCTTGCTGTTACTTGCAGGTTGATTTTAATAAGTTTCAACTACATTAAAGTAGCTAAACTTTATTTCTAACTCAAGTTAACGGCAAATTAGCAAATTTTAGTATAATTAAAGGTATTGTTTATCTAGAACAGTAGCTTGAAGCGGTCACTTCTTAGTCTTACAGAGAAAATTGTATCAGACCTTTCACCAATACTAGTAGTACTACACATCCAAGATGATAAATCAATATTCTATTAGTAATTTCTCTCTACTCGGCCTCATATCTATGGGTTTAATGCTATCAACAAATGGGCTCCTATTACAAGCTGGTAGTTCCTCACTGTTGTCGCAGCCTCGCTTAGAATCTATCGATGTTCATGAAGCTGAGCAGGTCCAGGGCCGTGCAATCAGACATTCCACGGACCCGGTTTATCGTCATCAGAGGAATCGAGAGATGCGAAGAGCGCTGCCATCAACGATTCCTTTACTCTTAGGGCAGAGTGCAGCGACGTACTTGAGGGGGTTGGCGCTACTTCGGACAGACCCAGTGTCAGTGGTTGAGTTACAGGAAAATCTGGAGGAGGCCGCAGAAGGTTATGTCAGATTGGAGACGAGACTGAATAGAATGTCAGAGGAATTTCAGATGGGAGGAGTGCCGACGGATGAGGCGGAGCAAGATAGATTATTGGAACAAATTGAGAATATGGAGAACCTGATGCATAACTTGCGGGCTCTAGAAGTGAGACTGGATCTGCAGCTTCAGCGAGCAATAAGACAACAGGGAGAAGAACGAAAAGATTTACTAGTAGAAACGGACTCAAATGCTCAATTTCAATAATTGCAAGAGGATTCTAGACCTAGAGGATTCACAGGTCTAGGTCGGTTGAAGATTTAGTTGGAATTGGGAAAAATTTATTAAGTTTGCGTGCGTCGATATGCACGATGTTATTTAAATACGCGATATCATTATGCGCGATGTTATTTTACGAGAACGAATTGTTCTCTGTTGTAACGCGTATTAAACTCCTTTATTAAATTTTAACTGTTTAACGATCATTTTAATGATTATACTGAATTCATTGTGCTACTGTTACAGTTGGTTTGAGCACCTGGCGGTCTTCTGGGACACACTCTAACTTAACTAAATTGCAGATGTTAAACGTAGTGGCTCAAGTGGTTATTATTCTTATTATTATAGCACGATATTAAAAATATCTCAGTGGTTCATGCGCAAAAGCGCGTCTAGAACTTGTTTAACAATAGCATGAAAAGCGCAAACGGCGTCTAAATTAAAGCGTGTACGTACACGTGACTGCGGTCAAGTGTTAAGTAGACTGCTAGCCGCAACACTCATTATTATGCGCTAAACACAGTAAATTACTAGTTCTTAATTAGTCACAACAATAACCTCAGATTGCTTTATCTGTGTTACTTAGCGCAGTAATGGTTGAGAAATGATTATGACAGACAGTACTATTCTTTTTGGGCCCGGCCCCTATGATTGGTCAATTGATAACAACAACAAACAACAGAAAGTATTACTATGATTAGGAGGATGTCGGAAATGACTGATATCAGTGTTGAATTTGAAATCCAGATAATCATAATCACAATCAAATTGACCAACAGAATTGAAATTTTTGATCCACGTGATTGATACATAACTGTGAAATTTAAACTTCATCATTTCATTACCATCGTCTAATCATAATCTGATAAAATTCAAGATAGATTTCCTCACCAAACTCAACTTACTGATACTGTCAAATTTTGGCATTGCCATCTAGTTTTTCTTGCAGGTTGATCTTAGCTACATTAAAGTACCTAAACTTTATCTCTAAGACTTTGCAGCAAATTAGCAAATTGTGGTATAAAATTATTGTTTATCTAGAACAGTAGCTTGAAACGGTCATTTCTTAGTTTCACGTATTAGAAAATTATTACTTTATTTAAAGTCTCACCAATAAGTCTGCTACACATTTGACAAGATGCTTCAATATACTATTAGTAGTAATTTCTCTCTAAGAGTCAGACTACTCGGCCTCATATCCATGGGTTTAATGCCGGCAACAAATGGTGTTCTGTTACAAGCTGGTAGTTCCTCACTGTTATCGCAGCCGAGTCTCTGTTTGGGTGACGAAGACACTGACATTGAATGTAAGTTGTGTTTTCAGTCGTTAGACAGCGCAGGACAGCAACCACAATTAGCTTGCACAAGAGAAAGCTGCAGTCAACCATTTCATGAGGAATGTCTTCAAAAATGGTTTCGCTCGAACATCGGTAAGTACAGCGATAGTTGTCCTTTATGCACAAAATGTATTCGTGACATTGATAACGAACCATTTGCCGATAACCAGGACCCTCCAATTAAGCTACACATGCGCAAAATCTCGAAAAGTCCAGTTGATAACAAGCTCTACGCAGAGATTGATCCCGCTTGTGTCCCCTTGGCTGATCCACAAGTTCCCCCAGAAGAAAGACGTACCCAAAGACGAAATGCGGCTCTTATGAGAGAGCATCTGTTATTGCAAGCCAACCCGGAGCTGCAGCAGGTGCATGAACGTGTCATGAGATATTCCACAGACCCTGCGTATCGTCATCAGAGGGATCGAGAGCTGCGTAGAGCGCTGCCATCGACGATTCCTTTACTCTTAATGCAGAGTACAGCGACGTATTTACGAGGATTAAATCTACTTCGGAAGGCCGGGGAGGATAGTGCTAGTGTTACAGTGGTTGAATTACAGGAAAATCTGGAGGAGGCCGCAGAAGGCCATGTCCGATTGGAGGCGAGACTGAATAGAATGATGGAGGAACTTCAGCTGGGAGGAGTGCCGACGGATGAAACGGAGCAAGAGAGATTATTGGAGCAAATTGAGCATATGGGGAACCTGATGGATAGCTTGAGGGATTTAGAAGTGAGACTGGATCTGCAGCTTCAGCGCGCAATACAACAGCAGGGAGCAGAACGAAGAGATGTACTAGTAGAGATGGATTCAAATGCAGCTCAATTGCAAGGGGATTCACAGGTCTAGGTCTTGCATTCGCTGATATTATTTTACGTGGGCGAATTATTCAATCTATTTGTAATGGCTAGTAAACTCCTTAATTATTGTTTGCCCAAGTGTCTTGTCATGAGAGCCTAAATTTGTCGTTTCCCATAGTGATATTTGTTTCAAAAATTTCCTCTATTCTAATCGTGTATACTATACTCGATTCAACTTTACATTGTCTCATTTCTGCACTGCCTTTTACTTTCTTTCTTTGTAAACGATACATGAAGCATCTCGGTTACTAATTACTATTTACAGTCACTTCAATAAGTGCATCAAAAACTTTGTCCTTATAGTGATGCTAGTGAATAACTAACTTATCAGTGTTGAATTTGGCATCCAGACAATCACAATTCATCGCTCCACAATCAAATTGACCAACAGAATTGAAATTTCTGATCCACGTGACTGATAAATAACCGTAAAATTACTTCATCATTTCATATCCATCTCATCCTATTCTGCTCAAAAGACTCCTTTCATGAGAGCTTTCCTGACTAAGCCGAGATAATAATGTGTACCTGTCAATTCTCATTGCTGTTACTTGCAGGCTGACTTTAATAAGTTTTAACTACATTAAAGTAGCTAAACTTTATTTCTAACTTCTAAGTCAAGTTAGCAGCAAACTAGCAAATTTTTGTATTATTAAAGGTATTGTTTATCTAGAACAGTAGCTTGAAGCGGTCATTTCTTAGTCTTACATAGAAAATTGTCTCAGACTTTTCACCAATACTAGTACTACACATTCAAGATGATAGATCAATATTCTATTAGCAGTTTCTCTCTACTCGGCCTCATATCTATCGGTTTAATGTTGCCAACAAATGGGTTCCTACTACAAGCTGGTACTAGCTCCTCACTGTTGTCGCAGCCTCGTTCTATCGATGGTCATGAAGCTGAGCAGGTCCAGGAGCGTGCAATCAGTGTTCATGAAGCTGAGCAGGTCCAGGAGCGTGCAATCAGATATGCCACAGACCCTGCGTATCGCCATCAGAGGGATCGAGAGCTGCGTAGAGCGCTGCCATCGACGATTCCTTTGCTCTTAGGGCAGAGTGCAGCGACGTACTTGAGGGGATTAAATCTACTTCGGAAGGCCGGGGAGGATATTACTAGTGTTACAGTGGTTGAATTACAGGAAAATCTGGAGGAGGCCGCAGAAGGCCACGTCAGATTGGAGGCGAGACTGAATAGAATGATGGAGGAACTTCAGCTGGGAGGAGTGCCGACGGATGAAACGGAGCAAGAGAGATTATTGGAGCAAATTGAGCATATGGGGAACCTGATGGATAACTTGAGGGATTTAGAAGTGGGACTGGATCGGCAGCTTCAGCGCGCAATACAACAGCAGGGAGAGGAACAAAGAGACTTACTAGTAGAGTCTACGGATTCAAATGCAGCTCAATTGGAAGAGTATTCACAGGACGATTTTCGTTGAAGACTTGGTTGGGATTGGGAAAAATTTATTAAGTTTGCGTGCGTCGATATGCACGATGTTATTTAAATTATACGTGAACGAATTAATATTCAACTTATTTGTAATGGTTACTATTAAACTCCTTAATCATTGTTGGTATACGAAGACTCTCATCATGAGATCCTAAGTTCGTCATTTCCCAATATGATATCCTTCAGAAGCATATTATCGCTTCTTATAGTTTCAGCACTAAATTTGTCGTATTTCTTTTAACTCAGAACTCAAGTACCACTCTCTTACTCTATTCAACTTTTCATTATCTTGACACTCCTTCACTGCCTTTTACTAATTACTACTTACAGTCACGTCAATAAGTGCATCAAGCACATTCAATTTGTCCTCAAAGAACTATTAATCCTAGTGAACAAAATTTATAACAGTGACTACTAACTTGTGATAAGTATGCTCTGGTTTCCAGTACCAACAATCATAGTGATTTAGCTGATTGACGATCATTTTAAACCCCCCATCGTAGACCCTAAGTCCTGGATTTTCTAGGGCGGTGGAGATAATACTGAATTCATTGTGCCACTTCAGAAAAGGAATTAGCAAATGGCGGACAGTGTTGTAACTATGATTAGAAGGATGATCTGATATAATTGCATTTTAAAATTATTGGACTGACATGAAAAAAGAAGCCTATTTTTGGGAAATAAAATAGCCTGTTCGACGACGATATTATGCTGATATATGGTAATAGTCTGAAGAAAAAATGACAGATAGATGAAAATCACGATCAATCGTAGGTACATCATCATCGCCTGATCCTGGTATGCTAAATAGATCTAGACTTTCATAATAAGTATCAGGTTTTCTCATTGAAACCACCACACAGTGAAACTTCTCTTGATTGTCAACATCTGTTAAATTTTGCAGGGAAATTTCACTCGTTTCTTTGTACCACATAGAAAAAGGTATAATTTATTTAATCAAGTTTGAAGTAACTCCCCACCGAAAAAGATGGCTAAATTTTCATTTAAAAATAATTTTACTCGGATTCAATTATATGTAACAGTACTCACATTCTCGACTGGTTTTGGTTTTAGACTGTCAACTAGAAGTCTTGGCTCACAGGCTGGATCATTATCGCAGCCTCTCTTATTAAATGGCAATGCCGGTGAGATTCCTCATGCTGAAGCAGCTACTGTTGGTACAGAGCCTGACTTAGAGGCAAATGCATTAAGTTCAGAAGAGTCAGTACTACGTCATGATAGAAGACGAAGATCATGCTATATTGTTGGGAGACAAATAGAAGACGAAGATCATGCTATATTTTTGGGAGAGAAAGAGACTGACATTGAATGCAAAATGTGTTTCCAGAGTATTATAGACAGCACAGGACAGAAACCACAATTAGCTTGCACAAGAGAGAGCTGCAGTCAACTATTTCATGAAGATTGTCTTTTGGAATGGTTTCGCTCGAATAGTGGTAAGTACAGCGATACTTGTCCGATATGCACAAAATGTATTCGTGACATTGATAACGAAGTTCCAATGAATGACCAGGATTGTCCTTCCACATTCATTAAGTTACATATGCGCAGAATCGTCACACGGCCCAGTGATGGCAAAATCTACGCCGAGATAGATCCCGTTCGTCCCCCCCTATCTGAGCCAGCACTCCCGCCGACAGAACGAAGAGAAAGGCGGTGCAAGGGAAATAGACTGGAAATGATTTAGACACAGGAGCAGGTTTGCCAGCGGGCTGTGGAACTGGAGCTGCAGAGGCATTGATGACTAAGATGCGTCAGAGAGCAATTTGTATGAGTGTAGTGGCGGGGATAGCGATGGTATCCTATCTGGGCGAATTTTCTTGAGGAAATGAATTTCTCGCTGGTAATTTAGGAGATAATTCGATGTTGTTTTTAAGATTTCATTGCTGCAACTTGTTGCATTGTCAGTTAGAACTATGGGAATTTAATGGATTCTATTTTAATATTCAACTCTTTTCACCTCAATTATAAGCTTTCATAAAAAGAGAATTATTAGATCATGAAATGTTAGAACTTATCCTTAATAGCAACTATTAAAATCATTGAAGACTGGGCTTCAACAGACCCTTTCACTTCGGAAAACCCCTGACACTCCCATCCAGACGTTCGAGAAATATGTGTGCTGAGAAATTTGAAACGAACGTTAGAAATAACCACCAA
>Ga0099797_100698_pt1 | contig 20550 bp, 2 predicted proteins | sample Uncmet_Sort48C_1_FD_89871 | JGI IMG/M metagenome (GOLD analysis project Ga0099797, IMG submission 89871) | Marine eukaryotic communities from CALCOFI LINE 67, Pacific Ocean - C012_Sort48C_1 | ecosystem: Environmental > Aquatic > Marine > Oceanic | place: Pacific Ocean: Monterey Bay | collected...
TTCTTTTGGAGCCTTGGAGTTGAGTCTCTTTAGAGCTCAGCATTTGATTAGCTTCTTGTGAAGTCACCTCTTGTGAAGACTGTCTTAGCCTGTCAAATTTGTCAGTTGGTGCCACGAACTGAAGTTCTAATTCAAATTTCGCAATATTGATTCAGTATTGCTTAATACAAGAAGAAGGTACTCAGTTGACAGTTGACAGTGACTCCGGAAGAGGACGCCGGAAGAATCAGATCCGAAGTGTTTAGTTACAGTGTTGGTTGGCTTGCAGTGTTGGCGCAATAGTCTTCAATTAATTCAGAATCAGTAGGTGAAAACTCGTTGGCAATGTAAAAAGGAGTTTCGCTGAATTATTATAGAGAAGAAAAAATTTATTCAAAGAAGAAAAAACTGACTCAAAAGCTTGTTTTTGATTCAGAACTATTACACTAACCATGTCGCAGCAGCGTATCACCGATATGGACAGTTTTTCGCAGGGCCCGTTATTGCGGCGCATTTCGGACAGCACTGGCAAAAATTGGCGGCCATTGACTCCGCCAGCAGGTAGATCGAGAGGCATGAGCAGCTTTAATGTGTTTGATAGTACTCTTCTCAATAGATCTCAGAACCAGACTGCTGATGATTCGAATCATATGTCCCAGAGTGTTGTTCTGGATCGCCGCCCGTTGACTCCGCAAGAGCGAGGCAATGACAATGATTCTGGGCCAGCAGTTCCAGCGCGCCCTCCAATACGGCGGTCGTCCTATGGCATGACACAATCAGAGAGCGCGCAGTTCGCTGCCGATTTGACTCGGTTGGCGATATCATCATCGGGTGTGACTTTGCCTGGTCATCATGACTCTCTTGGCATCGGTCATGGCAGTAGCGGTCCTGGAAGTTCAAGTCTTAGTGGAGCTCCCGGAGGACAAAGCTCAAGAGTTAATGTTGCCGGTCTTCCTTCCGATTTGGAAGGGTCCGTTGTAAAAGGGCAAAGCAGTGGATTGACGATCGTGCATCCGACGGCGCCGCCGCCGGGGAGAGGAGCACAAAGGAGTAGGACAAATCCTGCATCCTCACCGAGGAGCAATAAAACACCGCCGAAGACCTCCAGGACGTCCAACAAACACTTGAAAGGGATAAAGGAGCAACAGCAGCGTGATCAACAGCAGAACAATTTCGCCACCGGTTCGGCGCTGGCACCCATCATTTCGAACCGATCACAAATGTCCTCTGCCTCTGCAGCGTCACAAAGTGTCTCCAATGGCGTGACGGGGAGCAGTGCTGCGTCAGCGTCAAACAAATCGGACCACGAATCTCGGGATAGAATGTCTGATCCAATCCCAACTAAAAGGATTTCTCACAACAGTGTGGCCACAGGAAAAGAGAGCGGAACGGAAAGAAAAGAGACAACGGAAAGAAAAGAGTGCGATAGAGCTGCGAATCTTAATAATAATAATAATTTTAATAATTTCGGGCCGCAGGATTCTAGAGGGGGCGATTCTAGAGGCGGCACGAGCTTTGGTGTGCAAGAATCGGGAAAGTCAAACTTCAGCAACCTGAGCAGGTGGTCGGGAAAAGTATCGGGTATAGACAAACTGAGAGGGCTTTTGGAAAGAAAAAGTGTACCACAGGTGACCAATCTCTTTTCAAGCGTGCCTTCCAGTGTCAGTAACAACGCGCCTTCCAGTGTCAGCAATAACAGCCAAAACTCGAACTTAGGCTCAGGAGTACTGGGCGGAAGTTCTCAAGGAGTGGTGGGCGCTGGAACCTTCAATAACAACAACGTTCTGCCAAATGGGGGCGTCGGCGACCTTTTAAGGCCAGTTACATCAAGGATCTCTGGTAGGGGCACGCCACCGGATAGTGCGGCCGCCCTCAATCATGGGGGGCAAAGCACGCCTCTGAGTCTTAACGGTGGGACTCCAAAAGACACCCCCAGCTCCCGTTTTTCGCAATTCCTGAAAAACGTTTTAAGCAGTAGCTCTCAAAACGGTACTACCGATAAAAGAAGGTTTAGCCTTGGTACCGACACGAAAAGTATTAGTAGCGTTGGGAGTGCAAATAATTCTGGCACAAATATTTCTGGAGGACGAAACAATGCCAGTGCAAATAGTAGTACAAGTGGTGGAAATCAAAGACAAAATTTTGACATGAACGTGAATAGATCAAGAAGCGACGGCTTCGTTGGTTTTTTCAGTAATCACAATGATGGAGGACCAGGTCACGGTGGAATTTTGCCGACTGAATCGGGGAAATCTGATCAGGACTGCAATCCAAACCCAAAAAAATCTAGCACGATAACGAAACGAATCAGCGAGATTCTTAGCAGTACGTTGAGTGGGAACAGGAAACAAAGTGCTTCTCAAAATAGGGCTTCGGAAAACAGGCACTCTCAAGTGGGAGCACAAAATAGGTTCTCTGAAGCAAGCCAGGGGAAGCTAGCAGGAAGGAACACAGCCACTACGAACGCCACCAACAGGAATACCGCAACCACTTTGGGCGCGAGTACCAATTTGACAGATGTGGAAAAACTGGACAGGCGGGAAACCGATGATTGCCTGGGAAATAGCAACGCGCTTCTAGGCAACAGCAATGCCAATGGTCCTGGAGCAGCTCTTCTTGCCAGAAGTTTAACTGAGCCGACGAGTCAACAATCAGTGAGTAACTCAGCCGGAGGTGAGAAAAAAAGCCTGGTGGAATTCTCGGAGGCGGTGGAGAGCGGGTCCATGAAAGCCAACAACGATAGGACGGAGGAGAACACCCACGCTTTGCTGCCGGGTATTGTCAATCATAATGCCGATGATAGTACAACTCTTGGCGGCATCAATGGAAAGTCTTCTGCTATGACATCTGGAACCACTAACAATCATGGTCCCCCCACAAAGGTGACAGCAACGGCAACAAAGTCGACAACCGACAAGAGTCCTGTCAGCGATCATCATGGTAATATTATGGATCTTGACGAGAAGTCACCACGCCCTGTGGAAAATGCGCAAAAGGTTGTCAACTCAAATACTAGGCCTACTAGTACTTTGCATGTGACATGCGGGCCCACATCATCCGCAACCGCTATCTCGAGCAGTATAGTCTCGAGTGTCGATATGGCTTCTGTCGGCGGGAAGACACCGACAACCCGAGATGGCAGTGTCATGTCAAATACTTTGGAAACCATGATGAAGATCGAACAGGGAAAATTCGCGGAGGCGAAAGTATTTGGTCCTAATATGGAATCTTCAAAACTGGGACCAACAACGTCCCTCGGCATGGAGAGCTTGCTGGAGAGCAGCAAGGTCACTTCCCATAGCATTGGCAAGACTGATTCCGGTATTGCACCCACGAACAGTTACGATAGCGACACAACGAAATCCTCGAAAATTACGAAGTCTGACTTCAAGTCAGGTACTAAAGCTACTGGCGGCGTTAGTCGGAATAGCGGCGTCAGCGCAGGAAATAGCGCGCAAAGTGGACCGGCAGGCCGTAACAGCGGAAATTCAAATCAAAGTCCAATTGTCGGCGTGTTGAGAAAGATCTCAGCGCAGTCGAGTTCAGTGACACAACCGTTTATTCGTGGTGGGTCGCGAGCAGGGACAGAGCATTCCGATGCTCGAACGAGCCATACGCGCGGAACTTGTGAAGAAAAATTTAACCAGCACTCTGGACAGCATGGAGAAAAACCTGGCACAGAAAGCTCAACAAGAAAGCCTGGAGAAAGCGAGGTTCGCTCTCCAAGATCGTCACAGCGTGAACTGAGATCACAGGGAAGTGACTCTGCCCCCGCATCACCGAGAACTCCAACATCACCGAGAACATCCAACAGTTTAGGCGTCGTGGACAACATTTTCTCCCCCAATAATATTTTCGTGGAGAACATTTTCAAAGATGTCACGAGTTTCCGCGAATTGATCAGCCATGATTCGAGCTCCGGTTTTCAAAGTGGTCACAATCTCGCTGCAATCACGAGTGCAAACACTCAGAACACAGTCAGTGCGGGAGGAGCTTTCACACAGTCAGCTGCGGGACAACTCACACAGCAGTCGTCTGCGTTCACACAGACGTCTTTCACACAGACGTCTTCCAAATTGACGCAGCAGTCTTCAAAATTTTCGCAGCAAGAAACCGGGTTGAAAGAAACAGCCGGGTCGAAAGAAACAGGACTTGGGGAAAGACTTTGGGGAAGTCTGACAGGCGGAAAAGACTTTGGTTTGGCGAAGAAAAGCACAGACATTGGAAACCATATAACGACAAGAAAAAGCGAAATAACCAATAGTGGAACGACAAGAAAAAGCGAAATAACCAATAGTGGAACGACAAGAAAAAGCGAAGTGGCTGCTGGAGCGGTATTCGGGCAGACGAGCGGGCCCATGTCGGAGTCTGCTGGTTTAAAAGCTTCAGTGTTCGGACATGGGCAAACTGTCATTATGAGCAGCGCTGCTGGAACTGCCAGCGGACCAATTGCCGGCAATCCGGTTACAGAATCTGCAAAAATGGTCACAGAATCTGCTAAAATGGTTAAGGTCTGTTCGCCACAGATCAGCAGTGAAAATACCAGTGAGAGACAAGGCGCAAGCAACAACGCGAGTTCCCAAGCGAGCAAGGAAAAATACGACTCTGTGCAGGTTTTGTCGATTCCGGGTATTGGTATTGGTAAGCCAGACACGAATAATGGTAAGACAGACACGAATATTGGTACTCTTGGTATTGGTGGCAAGGACGCGAATATTACACGCGTGGAATCCCCAGATTTGTTCAAGCCAATGGTGTCCGTTGTTTCAACTATGGCACCAGCCTCCACGGCTGATCCATCAACGCCACACGCCGCGAAAAGTGAACCAGAGACTCCGATGGCCTTTGTTCCAACGGCTTAGGTAGCCTTTGTTCCAACAGCTTAGGTAGCCTTTGTTCCAACGGCTTAGGTAGCCTTTGTTCCGACGGCTTAGGTAGCTTTTGTTCCAACGGCTTAGGTAGCTTTTGTTCCAACGGCTCCAACGGCTTAGGCTCTTAGGCTACTAGCTAATTTAAATAATTTACAGCAAGGGGGCTCAATGACAACTGACAAGGAGCAAATTAGGGCAAGGTAGGGCAAGGGGGAGTAAAACAAGGAGCGAATTATAGGACTCGCTGCGACAGGGAGCAATTTTTTATATGGCAAGCCCTGTGACCAAGGTACTTGGGGGAGATTACTCAGGGGAGAAGTCCAGAAGAAAAAACTAAAGCTACGAACTGCCACAACTACTACTACGTTCCCCTACGAACTGCTACTACTACGTTCCCGAAAGAAAGAAAGCACAACACGAGAGTAAATACTCATTGCGAAAGAGGGGAGTTACCTACTCCGAAAGAAAGCAATTACTTACTCCAAAAGAAAGTTAAAGAAAGAAAGCAAGAGAACAAAGATAAGACACATAGCGATTGAAGTATGCCTGTATCAAAATTATAGCGATGGAAGTATGCCATCGAGATTATCATTTATCATCGAAATTATGGTAGTATACCAAAAAATACTGCTGCAAAAGCTCGTTTGACTTCAACAAAACTTCTGCTTTGCAAATCACAAGATGGGGAAGTCTCCCCATGAGATACGTAGTTACAGAATGATTTAATGATCGTCATTTAGCTAGAAATCAATGATCATATTGAGTAAAAACGAAACTTCAAAACTTATTTCCATTTCAGAATTTGCCTTTTCAAAATTTACCATTTCAGATTGCAACAAGGAATTCACAAAAATTTACCATTTCAAATGCAGAATGAATCCTTATTAGGAGTAAAATCGAAATCATATTTGCAATTAATCGAGTCCCCACAAAGTAAAGCAACATATTACTATCATATTCTAGATTCAGCATTGAAAGAGGAATCAATACGCAGAAGCAATTTCATGATCGCAAAATCTTTTTCAATATAAAAAATGAAAAGACCGGCGATGAAAAGACCGGCTACAGTCCTTCATTTCATGATCGCAAAAGTTTAAAGTATACGCAGCGGCATTTCTCGTAGAGAATTAAAACATGTGAGGAACGGCGCCTAAAATTAGAAAAAAATAGAAAAAATTAGAAAAAAAAAAAAAAATTGAAGTTTGAGTTTTTGACTCAAATCTTTAATCCGAGTTCGCAGATTGACACTTCGCAGCAGGCTACAGATGTATTGGATCTGTAGAAGTTTGCAAGACGAAGTTCGTGAGTAAGCTATTTACAAGAGTCCTATGTAAGAGTTCTATGTTACATGCTTAAGCTTGTAACGTTACAGTACGCGAGTTTCAAATTCCAAATTTGAGTACGGTCCAGTGTATCATACTACTACTCGAGAGTTTCAGACTTTCAAATTTGTTTCTTCGTAATCGCAATAGTTAAAAACCGAAAGTTATTTCCTCCGACTCAGAAGCATTGTCAGGCACCGCCTGTGTGCAGTGTGGCAGTGTCAGTATGTTACTGTGATTTGACATGTGGATAATAATCATAGATTCAGAAATTTCGCGAACTTGAATTTAGAATTTGGAACGAAACAAATTTAGAATTATGATTTCCTGGTTTCCACAACTTGGAAATGTTGTTTATTCGCCTGGAAATCATTGATTTACAGCATGTCGTCGTCTAGAAACGTGATTGTCAGTTACAGTTGCAGTCGATATGATATCATTTGACAGTTGTCGTGATTACTAATTCAAATTCCAATATATGAGTGATTTCAGTTGATAAAAGTTATAAAGCAATTTCTTTTTTTCTGGATTCGGATCCAACTGAAGTTTCTTTTCTGGATTCGGATTCAAAAACGCGTCGTAGAATGTGCGCGATTCTCGATTCAAAAGAGTCAGCTGTGCTTCATGGTTCTCTCTTTTCTCAGTGGAGGAGGATCAATGATGAATCGAGGATCAATTTTGGTATTGTGATGAACTATGAACTTCAAGTTCAAAGCTATTTAATAAAACTGAAATCTATCTTCTTGCGATCAGCATATGAGTTACAATATCTGTGTTCTCGAATCTAAGATTCAATCTTTCATTCATTTCTTCGGCGAGGTTGTTGTTTTTTCGATAATCATATTTGCGATTCGCGAGTTTTTTTTGCTTTAGGTTTTGATGGTGATCTGATTCTTTCGTCCTAGATTTTATGCTAGAATTTGAAATCATGCGAGAAAATTTCAAAGCATCTTGTGCGGTTTGGAGCTACTAGCTTTTGCGAGAGAAACCATCGCAGATGGAGAGAGAGAGAGAGAGAGAGTTTGTTTCAGTCCACAGCTGCCAGGAGAGAGAGACTTTTTTTCACGAGCGAATCATTGGCCATTGAATCGGCGAGATGTCTCTTCAATGGAGTTAGAATTTTTGCGAGCGAGAGCGATGATCAGAATTTTTTTGAGCGATGATCTGCGTATGCGATAATCGGCGATTTTTCTTTCATGCGAAAAACGAAGACTAGAGCAGGCGGGAAGATTCACGACGTATTCTACAAGCGAATTGCGCGGCTATAATCCATATAGAGAATCGAAATGAATTCTTTGAGTTCGATTCTTGTTGATTGAAATCATTCACTGACTGAAATCCTTATCCCGTTGATGATACTAACCACGTATTGACAACCCCGCAATTTCTCATTTCTTTAAAATCTTCTTATCCGAAATCGAGATTCGATTATTATCACATCACAATCGTTCCAATTTTGAATCCAAAATTTTCAATCAAACAGGGTAGTTCTTGACTTGTTGATGGTACCGTCAAAGTGAGTCTAGACGGAAATTTTGCATGTCATATAAAGTTCTCACAGCCCTTCATCATAAAAAGCTTCTATACAGTTTCTGAATCGAGTTCACACAGAAGAGTCACTGACAGGCTGTAGTGACTCGTAAGACTGACAGGCTGTAGTGACTCGTAAGACTGACAGGCTGTAGTGACAACTGACAGGCTGTTGTGACAACTGACAGTCACTGCGGTTGCATACTTATTCACGGTAGTGTAACAGAAGCGATGGCAGACGAAAATATCGATATCGCAATGTCGTCGGCGGAATTGTTGGGCGATTCGGCTTTGGATTCGAAGCAGGATGGAGGATTGGAACTTGGCAGTCTTGCAGGACCTGGATTCGAATCACAAGCGGGATCCAGCTCTCAAAGACTATTGCCGCCCGCAGGAACTAGTGTTCACAAACGTCCTCTATCCGGAGCAGTTACAAACGTTCACAACGGTCCAACAAACTCAGCTCAAGGTCTACGCGCGCTGGAAGGAAACGTGACACAGTTAGCGGCAAAGACCAGACTGACTCAAAGCCAAGAGTCTGGTAATGGGCCAAACTCAAAAAGCGGAAAAACAGCAGGAGGAAAACAACAACAACATTTGGATTTCTGTATGGATGGGTCTCGTCCATTGCCGTTGTTTCGGACCCCGGATATCCCTATAGAGATGTATTTTCCGAAGGGAGTTTCTGTGGAGGAGCTAAGGAAGAAATATTTGCCGGTTGCGAGTCTGGGGGACGAAGCGAACATTTTCAAGGCCGAATGTTACGTGGACGCGGCATGCAAAGAAATAGAACGCGAAGTCGCGATAGAAAACTTCTTCAGGGAGAAACTGAAGGAGGAGAAGGTAGCTGCGAAGGCAGCTGCGAAGGCGGAAAGGTTGAAGAAAAAAGAAGAAAAACTGAAGAATAGGGCGAAGAAAGAAGAAGAGAGGGCGAAGAAAAAAGAAGAAGAGAAGGCGAAGAAGGCTAGTCTCTCTGCTTTCGAGAACAAGTCTAGTGAAGAACAGCAACAGCTTCTCGGCGGTGACGGTGGTAGTGATGTCATCATGAAGGAGGGGAATTCCGTTGCAGAAGCAGAAGCATCAGAAGTTTCAGAAAACGAAGAAGTAGTTTCAGAAAACGAAGAAGAGACCTCAGATCTAGAGAAAGAAGAAAACGACACAATAGTCCAAGCCAGGGATCTTGCGCGTGCGGCGCGGCATTTCATCCGCAATCTCGAATACGAAGAGTCAGCCTCGCGGATAACAACTTTTCAGATGCACGATCCTTTTTCTTTGATCGACCTGTATTCGTTTCGCGGGTCCAAGGTGTCAACAAACCCAACAAGGTCGGGAGGAACGTCGTCTGGCGCGTATGAGCTAGAAAGAAGCCCTACTAGATCAGAGCTGGGACTTCTGAGCTCAGCAAATTTGGATCCTCCATATAACAGTTTCCAAACATACGGTATGAACAGTTCAACGGAGAATGATTATTATAATTATACGACCGATGCCGTACCACGCAAAGACGCGAAGTTTGAAGATCATTCAGGAGAAGGGGAAGTGACCACAGGGAATTCGTCTTCTTCAGCAGCAGCAAAAGACAAGACGAATAGTACAATTCCCAAGCAGCCAAATCGAGAGAAAGTGCTCTCCGATTTAGAAGCATTGAATGAAATGTGGCCAATGATGTGGCGACAGAAGAAACGTGGAACGAGTTCCAACTACTCGCTCACTAAATATGGCGGCGATATGGATTCCTACGAGTATTCGCGGTATGGGTATGATTATAATGGCATGGAGGGCATGGCGAACACTTTGTTTAGAGAAACAGGGCATGGAGGGCATGACCGCCACTATAATTCCTTGCCAAAGAATGAAGTCAAAGAAAGACCGAAGTTCGTATGTGAAATATTGCAATGGAGTCCGGTTCCTCTTTGTGAAGAGGAAGAGGAGGAAGAGAGAAAGAAACAGGAGGAACGGAAGAAAGAGGAAGAGAAAAAGGAAGAGGAAGAGATCTTGAAGAAGAAGAAAGACGAAGATGTTGTTATGGGTGGAGAAGAGGTCACAGATAACAGGACAGAGGACAAGGACGGAAAAGGCAATAGTAGCAAAACCAAGTGCAATAGTAGCAAAACCAACAACAAGTCTAGTAAAACAACATCTATGAAAACAACATCTATGAAAACCATAGGAGAGAAGACCTTCCACGAAGACACAAAGCCTGAGACAACATCTATGAAAACAGCGGTGATGAAGAAAAAACCTTATGAAAAAGTAGGAGGCTTGAAAGGCGCAGCGAAAAACAAAAATATCGCAAATTCCGATACACAGGGCGGAAAAAACAAGAAACCCACCGAGTATGACAGAGATCCGAATTATGTTGAGAAAGACTTTTCTTCCTCCGCGCAGCAAGCGAACAAAATCGCCTACGCTCCCGCCAAAGTTCTTGGTGGCGGAGAGATTGTTCCAACCATAGGCGCGAAACAAAGCGCGCATACTGCTGGACAAGTTCCGAGTATTTTGATGAGGGACATAGTCAGGCAGAAAGCAACGGAAGCTGGTATTTTCGGTAAAGGCGTTTGGCTCATGAAAGAAGGAGAGTCGGCTAAACATGCGTTTCCTATTGCGGGATGCTCTGGCTCTAACAAATTTCAAGATAATCTAGGAAATCCTGCAAATGATAATCAAGCAAAGCCAAATGATAATCCAATAGAGCAACACAAGATGACAATAGCAACAGTAGGTCAAACAGAAGACGACACGACGGTTGAACCGAAGACGAAAAAGGCCAAAGTCGAAAAGACAACCCCGACAGGGAAAGCCAAAGCGTCAGCAAAGGCAGCGTCAGCAAAGTCAGCTGTGACTGCGAAGGCAGCGTCGGCAAAATCAGCTGTGTCAGCCAAGGCAGCGTCAGCCAAATCGAAAGCCTCTGCGAAAGCCAGTAATGTTAAAGGATCTAAAAGTTCCTCTCTCTCAGATAACACCAAGACTGGCATACAAAGACTGGAAAATGAGTCGTCTGCCGACAACAATCCGAAAAACTCGGAAAAGAATCCTCTCAGAAGCGGCTGGAAACTCGTAAACGATTTCGGGGAGGCTATGGAATATGAAACACGAAAAATTCTCGAAGAAACCCCTGTGAATGTGTCAAAAATAAAACTGGGCTCATGCATGGGGCGTTATCTCGAAAGTAATACGCCGAAGAATGATAATCTTGATGCGGAGAAAGAGGAGAAAGATATGAGTGAAGACAAAGACCGTTGTATCTCCATCATCAAGCCGAATAGTTTTAAAAAGATAGATAAACTGAAGAACCCTCACGCCTTGCAGCGTCATCCGGACCAACACCCCGAGAAAGTAGTCAAAGACTCGTTCACGAATGACTTGTTCGCAATGTGCGAAGACGGCGGTTGCGTCATGATAAAACAGCCTGGCACTATAACGACGAAGAGACTGGAAGAGTATGTGGTAAAAAAAAAGTCTCCAAATGAAATTACAGCGGTTGACAAACTTATGGATGAGTGCAATGATTTTCTCTTGCAAAACGAAGTTCTAGACTTGGGGGCCAAAAAGCTAGACTTGGAGGACGAAAAGACGTTCCTGGATGAGTGGATACTACATGAAGTGCTCTCCTCAGGGGAAGATACTGACCCTAGGGGAAGATACGATAAAGTCTTCAAAGACGACATGAGAAAAGCTCTTAAGGAAAGAAGTCAGAGTCTTTTGAATAGTCAAAAGATTGGACAAAATAGAGAACTGACTCCTTCTGAAAAAAAAGAGCTGGTGGAGTGTGTCAAAGCCAATCTTCGAGAACTCGCGCATGAAGTGTTTGAGAAGAATATTTCCAGCGTCGCTCTCCTTGGCGCCCGGATCACCGCCAATATCCAAAATATCGTGGACCAACAGCTGAGCCGAAGCACAATACACAAAAAAGATCCGACACAAATTCCCAAAGCATGCCCTCCACCTTACGTAATTTCGCCGGAATACGCGCTGAAAAAAGGACGAGAACAATACCAGAAGCTTTCTTCTCTCTACACAAACGAAAAACATCTCAATAGGATAAAAAAAGCCGGGAATAAGCACGCTCCTTTCGTCCAAGAGCTCCGGGAAAAGCAATATTGGCTTGCTGACGGAAATTTCGAAGATATTGTGGGGAAAGACCTCCTAAACACTTCCCCGGGTACAATTGCTGCTTTGAATGGAATTGGACGCGACTACAGGTTTCATCGACATTCGCCGGAAGATTTCGAATTTCTGAGAAATCGACTCTACGACTTGCCGGAGAAACAGCAGTTGATGTACAATATTTACCGCAATCAAAAAGAAACGAAATTTAATCATCAGCTGGAAATGTGGCAGTTTGCGGGGCAGACATTGCATTCGACAACCCCAACCCAACGTATTGCGGCGCTCGCGCGATTCGGCGAGCCTGTGCTCGCGCCGTTGCCGGTTTTAGAAGAAGAGACGACGGAGGATGAGGATGAAGGGGGAAAGGATGACAAGAAGGAAGATGACGACAAGAAAGATGGACAATTTGATGACAACAAAAAAGACGGTCTTTTCACAGACGAAAGTGGACAACAAAAGAATACTTCTTCCTCATCGTCTAAAGCTGCTTCATCCTCCTCGTCAGCTAACTCAGCAGCTAAAGCAAGCGCAGCTAAAGCATCAACAGCGAAGGCGTCGTCTTCGAGCTCATCGAGCGCCAAAGCCAAGGCCACGCCGAAAAAAAAATTCGGAAGTTTACTTACGCCTCCAAAATCGACTCCTGGCAAAAGAGGGCCCCAGGCCAAAGTTCAACAGACAAAACTCAAAACGACAGGTGACAAAAGTGACAAAAACATTGACAAAAATGACAAAAGTAAAGAAGAATACAAAAGAAAAGAAGAACTCAACCAGATCCTGATAAAAAAAACCCAACACAACTTGGACGAACTGGCCCTTAGGACTACCAGGCATCCAAAATATCTCGATATGCTGAAGAGCTTACACTCCATGGGAACGGACCATATGATAAAAAGAGAGATGGGGTCAAATTTTTTGATGGGAGGACCAAATCACCCCTATGATAAGAACAAATTTGAATTCTTACGGCCTTTCAGACTCTATCCTTTGTTTTCGAAATCACCGAGATTGTCGTACGAGGAGTTGAAACCGTTACCGACTGACTTTTCTGAATTGAATGATGACTTCTTGAATGATGATGCAAATCATTTGTCTGATCATGATGCAAATCATTTGTCCGACAGTCACACCAGGCCAGAAATGATCCAGCCTTTCGAACTGAAGTGGTTTTTGGAGTTGTGGGACGCGAAAAAGAAGAAGTTGAAACCTTTAACACCCTACCACAAAGACATGGCCATTATATGGGGAAAAGAGGCTTTGGAGAAAAGGGAAAAAGAGAAAAAGGAAAAACAACTTGAACAAGAGAAGAAACTTAAAGAGAAAGAGAAAGAAAAGAAGGAAAAGGCGAAAAAGATTGACAATCCGGAGAACATGGCGCTTTTGACGAAAGGTTACGATGAGTACCATTTCAACGATACCTTTTGGGAAAAATGCGATGAAAATGTAATCGAATTGGCGAAATTGAACGAGCTGGAAAAAGAAAAACTCAATTGGGCGGCACCCTCTGCGAGTAAAAATGGTGGACCTAGAAAGGGAGGCACGGGTTTTGGCGGTTCTGGTTTTGGCGGTTCGGGTTTTGGCGGTTACTTTGGCAGTGGTGGCTATGGGAGGAGTGGCTATGGGATCAGAGACTACAGAGGAGGCTATGGAGGAGACTACAGAAGAGACTATAATAACTTCTATGGAGGTGGCCGTGATTATGGTGGCTTTATGGGTGGTAGATATAATGGTGGCTTTGGAGATTATAATGGTGGCTTTGGAGATTATAATGGTGGGTTTGGAGATTATAATTCTGGGTTTGGAGATTATAATGGTGGGTTTGGAGATTATAATTCTGGGTTTGGTCCCTATAATGACTCGGACTATGGCGGTTATGGGGGGTTATCAGAATCTCCCTCGGAAGATGGAAGAAGTCCTCTTTCTTCTGGTTATGGAAGCTCTGTGGGGTTATCAGAAGCCACACCAACGGAAACAGTCTCGTCATACACTCAGTCTCTGCGTGAATCGAGATCGAGATCGCAGCATCAGAATTCACAACATCAGAGATCATCACCACACTCAAACATCGAAATTGATGAAATGGCCGATCTGAGCCAGCCGATTGGATCACTGCTGGCGCCGGATGATGATGATGGTGATACGGTTAAAAAAAACAAGACTGGTGCTTCCTCAAAAAACGCAAATGGCGCTTCTTCGAAAAGCGCACGAGTTTCCATCACGAACGTGGATCCACCAAATAGTAAAAAACAAACTACAGGAACCCAAGAAGACTCCAAGATATACCGCTACTCAGAAACCGATCTGCACAGTGGCTCCGATTTGGATTTGGCTGGGAAACAGGCGGCCGCTGGATCTGCGGAAAAAAGTCGTAATGATGGAAAAAAAGTTCGTCGGAATGAAAAACACGGCGACGACCTAGATCGCCATTCTGATGACGAGGTATATGAGGACAACAACGCCGCGTTGTTTCCAGATCTGATGGGAGAATCTTGTGATGACGAATTGCACTCTGACGAATTGCATTCTGACGAGGAAATGTACCCAGAAGAAATGTATCCGGAATTTGAAGATTCAGAATCTTTTTCAGAAGAAACTGACTCGGAAGCTTTTTCAGAAGATTATGATGGCGCAGGAATGCGCGACTACGATTACGATTCGGAAGACGATTATGATTCGGAAGATTATGACTCAGAAGAGTATGATTCGGAAGAGTATGACTCAGAAGACGCCTTCGAAGATGATCTTTCTCCTTCTGATTTTTCTGAGGAATCTGAGCGCGCGGCGGATTTATACAGTCGGGACGTGACTAGATACTATCCAGACGGTACTCCGAGATATGGTAGGGACCCTACCGACTACGACTCTGACGACGAGCCTTACTGTAGAGGCAGCAAGTCTGACAGCAAAAACGGGGAAGTTTTCGAAAGACGGATGACTGTGGATTTAGATCAAGAGAGAATGAATGAGAGAGAAAGAAAAGTAGCAGAACACGCGAAGAAATTGGCTGAGAAGGAGAAGAGAGAAAAAGAAAAAGGAAAGGAAAAAGAGAAGGAAAAAGAGAAAAAAAGAAAGGACAGAGGAGAATTTTTGAAAGAGGCAAAAGGGAAGAAGAAACCGGCTGAGAAGGATGGTGGCAAGAAGGATGTCAATAATGGAAAGAAGGACGCAAAGAACAAGGCTGCGAAAAATGTGAAGAACAAAGGTGCGGTGGCCAAAGATGACAAGAAAGGAGGCAAAAACGACAAGAAAGGAGGCGAGAAGAAAGTGGTGAAAAAGAACGATGGAAAGAAGCTGAAGTTGACGAAAGATTTGCTGAAAATAGAAACGACAGATAAGAAGAAAAAAGTTCAAAAAGAAAGTTCGAAAGTTCAGCAAGAAAGTTCAAAAACTCCTGCCGCAAAGAGAAAAGGCGCTGGCAAGGGCGGTGGCAAGTCTAAGGCTCTTGGTTTCTCGAAGAGGAATGATAAAAAGCAAGACGCTAAACTTATTTTGAAGCTTAAACTCGGCAAGGAAAGGGAGAAAGAAGCTCTCAACATCTCTTCCAATCTCTCTTCCAAACTGAATCTGAAACTCGCAAATCCGCTCAACTCGAACCCGCTCAACTTTCAGGTTCAGAAACTGATCAACTTTGATTTTTCTCATCCCCAAAAACGACAGAATCAGCTCCAATATTCCGCATTCGACCACTTCAACGACCCAAACAGACGCCTCTTCCGCGGTGTTGCCTGCAATTTCCAGGATCCAGTTTCTATCTTTCGTATCATCGCCGTGGAAGCATTCCCGATCCCCTACAACAAAGCTTCCTTCCGGTGCCGATTGATTCCCGCCAGCATCATGGGGAAAACGCTGAATGAGCAGGAAGCATGGTTTCGCAGAAGGTATGGAATTTCCAGCACGTTGAGCGTGATCCCATGGATAACGAGGCCAGACGAAGGAGATTCTCAAGATAAGCAACAATGGCAAGACCCCCTCACGTCCCGCAAGCAGCTGGATTCCGATCCAACGAAGAACCACGCGCCTTCTATCATAGATTTGAAACGTGCTGGGAAACTGCGTTCGCTCCTCCCTGATCATACCTGCACACACGTTGTGAAGAACGCGTTCCGCGATTGCCCACATTGCCGGCAGATAGGGTCGCTGGTTGGGAAAAAAGGCCCGCTTGGATTAAGGAACAACGCCGAAATCCATCGCCAAGACGAGTACTGGAGCGAAGACTCGGAAACCGTGAAGACGAGGAACAAATTCCAGAAACGAAGACTGAAAGATAAATTGAATGGGCGGAAAACGAAAGATCCAAACCTGGAAAAGAAGAAGAAGAAGAAGTCCAAATCTAAGTCTGGGAAGGATAAGTCAAAAGGCTCCTCTTCTTCTGTTTCTGGTCTTGGAGGAAAAGATAACAAAATTTCGTTATTTGGGACGACAGATAAGTCCAAAACAAACAAAAAAACTGAAAACAAGCCTACCACCACTCTCGCAGTTTTAACGAAATGTTTCCAATCGTCGACTTCTCCAGAAGAAACGCGCAAACTGAGAGCTTCTAATCGATTAGTCGACCACATTGTCGAAGAAACGGGCGCTTTGTCGGTGCAGAATCTCACACTCCCTGAAGGAAAGTCTCTCTCCGAAGCCAGCAAACAATATCTCGAATCTTGCAGTGGCGGCCCTGTGATATGGACTCTGCTGAAAAACGAATCGGAATTCTGGGGCGAAGCCCTCACTGAGATATTTTCGGTCGGCTTCATTCTCGATTTGATCGAAACCTACGAAATCTCGCATAGGCAGGCGAATTTAAGCTTTTCTTCGTTGAAACCGGAATTCGTGACGCTGGTTCGCGAAGTGATGAACAAAGGGAGCTGTGCTAGTTCTTCTTCTTCTGGTAAGAAGAATTCTAACTCTTCGAACTCCAACAAGGCACCGTTTGAGACTATCGCTTCATACGATTTGAAGAAGCGTTATTCTGTTTTGGCCAATCTGGTTAACAAGAAGCTCATGTTGGAAAAAGAAGCACTGGCAGAGCATGGCGCTCTTTCTTCTGTTGGTGGCTCTGTTGGTAGCACAACAGCTGTTGGTAGCACAACAGCACAATATAATTCTTCGGTTGGTGGGTCGACGGCAGCAGGATCTTCGATTGCTGCAGGTTCTTCGGCAACAGCGGCAGAATCGTCTGGCATGGGAGGAGCATCTTCTATGGGAGCAGCGACAGGAGCTTCTTGTCTTTCCACCGAAAGGACAACAACAGCATCGTCCTCTATGACAGGAACAACAAACGCACAACCAGGAAACCCTTTTACAAACCTAGAAGAATCATTCCCGATTCCACCATTATACCCGAAATCATCGGAGAAAAAACAAGGTTTGCAGCAAAATCTCGCAAGGTTAAGACAGATGGTCTCTTGCCGCGAACTTGTCTCCAAATTTCTAGAATTGATGCAGGAGAAATGCACAATTGTGGAGAATGAAAGGAAGATTTTGGACGGACAGAATAATGGAAGCAGCAACAGAAACCGCTCCGTCTCTGACGACATGGACAACCTCGAAATTATGGCAGCTCAAAAGCGCTCTCTGGATGATTTGATACAGAATTGTGAGCAAGAATTGTTGAAAAAATTCACAACCTGGAGAACCACAGTGAGGAAGGTTTGGGGAAAGATAACACTAGATCACTTTGATAATTTATCTTATCTTGATAGTCACGAGATCAATATCACGCCCGCGCTAGTTGCGGACTGTCTCAGACTCCATGAGATTTCTGCCCTCGCTCAGATCTGCGATATGCAAGGCAATTTCAGTATGGATGGGAGTGAGTCTCTCAGTAGCAGTTCGAATCAACATGAAGCACTCAATATTGACACAGCTCCAGGAGCTGCTGTTTTTCCTGTGTCGAATAGCGCTGCCCCTCCTCTGTCAAATGGGCGAGGTATTTTTGAGTCGTCATCATCCAGCTCTGTTTCTGGCCCTTCTACGGCGCCCATTGTCATTGATCGAAATTTGGGAGAAATTTCTGGAATACCAGGAAACAACGATGGCAATGTCTCGAGGCCAACTGGCAACAACAATGTTTTTTCCTCGTCCTCCTCTTCTTCCATAATTGGAAGCAGTGCTGCAACTACGAGCATTGGTATTACTGATACCAGCACGAACGATGCGCATGCTAGTAGCACGAACAATAACGCGAACAATACACAGCAAAGTACGAGTCTCGCCAATGGTACTGAGAACGCCGCCAATACAACTGATCAAGCTAATAACACGAACACTGGCAATAGTAGCACGAACGCAAAGAATTTCCCGCAAACTAGAGCATTCATTCAACCGATCCTCGACCCGCGTTACGGCGACTGGATCGAAGAAAAAAACCGCCGACATGAGTGGTCCAGTTCAGAATCGGACTATTCCTCTGACTATTCCGATGGATCTGGATTTTCCGATGGATCTTATTTTTCTGATGATGGTGGTGGACCGCCACCCATGGGGGGACTCGGTGCTGGAGGAGGTCCAGGAGGAAGCCCCATGGACAGTCCATTGGACAGCATGGGTATGGACTTCTCCTCATTCGACGAGCTTCATGGCGACTCTTCCGCGCAAAATTCAAGCGATTTAAGCATGGGCATCACCGATTACAGCACGATGAACATGGAAAGCAGCGAGCCTAGTGGGCCTGGCGGTGGTGGAGGACCTGGGCTCGGTGCTGGTGCATCTGGAGGGCTCAATGGAAATGCTGCTTCGAGTAGTTCTTCTAGTGTACCAGGAAATGGTGGAAACAATTATAATGCTTTTAATCCAAACTGTGGAAACAATACTTTAAACTTTGATTTCCTCAATGACATGGATGGGGCGACTCCACAAGAAATTGCAGAATCTTTAAATGCTCTCAGAGAAGACGCAGGAATTGGATCAAGCAGCTCGAATTCGAATGGAAATGGTGCAGGAAACGGAGCAACAGGAAACGGAGCAACAGCGAATACCAAAAAGCCTCCAAATAACAAAGGAAACAACGGCGGTTTATTTGCGATCCCAACAAACGACGGTGACAAGCCGTATGAGATTCCCCCACACTGGACGAAAGATCCGAGTTTACAGTTGAGGCCGGAACAGTTGCGAGCCCTAAGATGGATGGTCCAAAGGGAAACCAGCGAAGAAATGGTGTATAAAAAGAAGGTTGAAAGGGAAACCAGTGAAGAAATGGCCCAAAAAAAGAGAAACTCGATGGAGAATGCATTTGGTGTGAGACTTAGTGCTTCTGGTAGCGCTTCGAGTGGTATCGCAAGTTCAGGTATCGCTAGTGGCTCGGGTATCGCTAGTAGTTCGGGCATACTAAGCAGTTCTCATCACATTACGGATTCCGATTTCTCGAGTTCAAATGAGTCCAACAATCCGCCGAAGTATGGTCCGCCGGAGTACGGACCTTTGGAAAGACTCAAAAGCGAGTACGGACCTTTGGAAAGACTCACTTTTCTCGACAATGGAAGACTTGAAAAAGTTAAACACAACAACAAATTCTCGCAGCCTCTGAACATGCGTGTCTGCAAAACCTTGATGTTTTCATTTTTCAGAACCTATCCAATGAACGATGCGAATCGCGTGAATTCGGATAATGCCCACGACAATCCTAATAATTCTTTGCATTTCGACCTCGACGGAAACAGGATCAACATCAAGGACCAAAAAACGGAAACGTACAGAAACCAAGCCAACATAAAATGGGGTTTAGAGTGCGAGGTGGAAGCGACCTACAACTTGTTCGGGGGAATTTTGGCTGATAGAATTGGATGCGGGAAAACGGCAACCATGCTGGCATTGATCTCGGCGCAGAAGAATAAGCCGGTTCCAGATGTGGGGCGGTACGTGTACAATCGTCAGATCTCGCATTTACTCGATCAGTGCGCTTTCGATTTGCCGGACACAACGTTGATCCTTGTACCGACGCATTTGATAGATCAGTGGACAGATGAAATTCGCAAATTCTACGTCTCGTGCACCACTTCCGGCACCCGGACAGGTTCATCTTCTTGGAAAAACAATTTCAAATCTTCAAATTCATCTGAGCAAGAAGACATGAACTCCAACAATTCGAATATGAACTCCAACAAGTCTTCAAATTCGAATATGAATAATTCGTCTCACAATAATTCGAATATCAATTCCGACAGTGCAGGCGCCGAAAAAAGAGATAATTATCCTACAGACGACTTCAAAGTCCTGACGATAAAAAACATCACGCAGCTGAAACAAAAAACTGTGGAGGATTTGAAGAAATATGACATAATCCTCTGCACTTACCGGGTTTTATCCTCAAAAATCTACCAGCAACGAGTCGCCGAGATCTGCTGCCCGAAAAATTGGGCGCCAGGATTGACGATGGATAGGATTAAAGGCAGCGCCGGCAGCGCCGGTCACGATAGATATCACGGGGACCATTTCAACGGAGGCTATATGAATCCTTCTGATAAACAGTTCCAAGTGAGCGAGATAAATCGAAAAACATTGAAGTTCAAACATCTCTGTCACAATGGCTTGCTTGGGAAAGTAGACTCGAATGGGAAAATTGTTTCGGATGAGAAAATTACTGACTCATCTGAGAAAATTGAGAGTGGAAAAGCAAAAAAGAAGACTCATGGAAAATTAGAGTCAGGAGCGCTAAGTTCTCTAAAACCACCCACGAACTGCTCTAGCGATCCCGAAGAATTCCAGACCTGGCACGCAGAATCGTGGACATTGTACGCTACGAAAGAAGATTGGGA
>Ga0099797_100699_pt1 | contig 20538 bp, 26 predicted proteins | sample Uncmet_Sort48C_1_FD_89871 | JGI IMG/M metagenome (GOLD analysis project Ga0099797, IMG submission 89871) | Marine eukaryotic communities from CALCOFI LINE 67, Pacific Ocean - C012_Sort48C_1 | ecosystem: Environmental > Aquatic > Marine > Oceanic | place: Pacific Ocean: Monterey Bay | collected...
ACTCATTCACAAGCCTCACCTTTTCCCAAATGAATTCCAATGCATCTAAGAATCCGATCACATGTATAGCTGCTAAGCATCATACATGCACACATTGGGACCCCAAAGATATACACCACCACCGGGTTTGGGCCTAGAAAAAATAGGGAAATGGCTGGTGTGGACGATTTGGTGGTGTATATGCAAACTGCTGTAAAATACAGCAGTTTGTATATACACCACCCCGGGGGTGCTTCGCGCCCCCGGGGTGGTGTATATAGCAAGTGTTGTATTTGACAGCAGTTTGCATATACACCACCAAATCGTCCACACCAGCCATTTCCCTATTTTTTCTAGGCCCAAACCCGGTTGTGGTGTATATCTTTGGGGTCCCAACACATGTTCTCATGGAGCATCAAGTGTTGCAAGTCATACTTGTTGATCACAGTCATCAAGGCTTTTGTCTCACGCCAAGTACTGGTTTTGGGGCGACGAGAATCACGAGATTCTGCATTCGAATTGGTCGGAATCGAGAGATCAAGCAGCGAAGTTTCTGTATTCAACTTTACAAAGTGCCCATCAAAACCACCTATCTCGGCAGCCGCTATTCGCGGCTTGTCTTCTTTTTCAATAGGGCTATGCAGGGTATGCAAACCGTTGCCGCACCGAAGCATGAGGTGGGCATCATGCGCTTCAGAAAGGCTGGTGAAGTTTTTCTCAGCGGTTTTGGCAGCATCATTGAGGGTCCGAAGCTGGACTCTCAAGTCAGTCAAGTCAGCACTGAAGCGTGTGAAGTTATTCTGCACCTGTTCCAGCATGGCCGACATGGCGACAGCCGCATTCGTGTTATTGGGTATACTGTATGTGTTTGGGCCTCCATCGTCATTTTGTGCGGTCGTGTTCAGCAGCATGGCTTGTGCCGACGCTTCAAGAGTTCGAATGGAAAGGGATTTGGGGCGCTCGTGACAGTCAACACCAGGTTTGGCAGCGTCAGAGCCACGTGGCGAGCTCGCTGGCCATCCGTTACTTTTCTCCGTGCTCACAACCACTTTTTCGAGACGATCGGTGCAGTCGAGGAGCCGGAAGATCAGATCTTCTTGCCGGGCACTTGCAACATTTGCTGCAGGTAGCTGCAACGACGGATCTTGGAGCTTTGGTGCCTGAATACGACTCAAAACTCTAAGCCACCATAAGTAAACCAATAACAAACAGCATGACATAACTCCCACCACCAAGTCAACACTACACAAATGTGACTGACAAGGATGATGCGAGTAATGCTGGCGATTATGGCGAGGACGACAACACGGTTCATGACTATGGGGATGAGATAATTCCGCATTCATATTGAGGCCTCATTATAAATGTGTTTTATTGGTGTGGTACAATAAACGGTTGCTAAAGATGATCGGTCCTTGCTAAAAATGCAAAGTGTATTGAATACCTGGTAACCACACAACTTTGACTATGCACGATTATCCATTTGATTAACACTACGCAAGAGTACCCCGCGTGCGGATTTGGTTACTTTCGCATTTGTAAATTTGGGACTGGCGTGGTTCGCATTATCTGCGGCCCAAAATCATATCTGTCCTTGTATATTCCGAGTCGGTGTTGCTATATTTCCCAAACAGACGAGCTCATCAGTTTGGCATTGTTATATTTGCCAGTGGCGTTGCTTGAAAGTGCCCGCGAAGTATATATTACCGAACATACACAAATTACTGAAATGTGCCGATCGATGGTGTGTTTCCATCAACTCGCAACACCCATGGTTGCGTGATAGCTACATGGAGAAACTGAATGAACTGTAAGTGACACTACCTGAGGCTGCTTATGTCATTTAGTTTCCATTCAAATGTCATACAATGTCCATATTTTCAATCCGGAACCCTCAACCTGATGTTTTCCGTCTGATTCACATTACCCTAGAAGTATCACTGTATCCTTAGCCTTTGATGAAGGTTGTATACTATATGTTCCGGGCCACTTTGGCGTTAACACAAACAAGCAAGTACTTGTGGTCATGTGTTACTCGTTAGATGTCCCATATCTTGCATTCCACCCACGCCACACATCTCATATTTACATACGATGTTCCTCCTGTACTTTGAACTAGGTGCTCTCGATAATGAGGATGATGGTGATTATGATCTATCCACTCTATATATGTGACACCTCACTCTTAACAGCAAATGTCATTGGTGTGTCAACCCATGGTGGGCTGCACCGACAATCTATATGGTTTCATGCCAAATTTACAGATTTGTCATGTTCTTCACATGAACCATGACAGTTGGACTAAACTAGTCTCACGTGGGAGCTATGAATCTGACAAAAATTACACCCTGGCGGTAAAGGACACTAAACAACGGGATTAAGGGGATCACTGGAAGCAATCTGGGAGCCTTCAGTCTCGGGCAACCGAGTTGGGATCTGATCCTCCACTTACCTGTGCTTCACCCAGACTGGTGGCCTACAGTCTGGGGGCCACCAATCTGGGTGCCTACAACCTCGTGCCACCGAGTTTGGATCTGATCCTTCACTTACCTGTCTCTTTTCCAAGCAATATAGAGGACGCTTCAATGTGCACGTTGTGTAGGGAACAATACATGAACAGGTAAGACTGAAAATAAATGCGAATCTACACATAATGCACACTTTGTACAAAAATGTTTCAATCAGAGACGATTGCGTAACTGAAGCACAAGTGTGATCGAGATCATGGATTTCTAAAAAAACCTTACGCAGACCGTGCTAATATTCTAGGAACCTTGACGTTCATGTGTTGGGACTTGAGGTACCAATCCTCATTTTAAATTTGTGTTTCATATGCCATGCTGCCGTTTGGAGACTTGAAAAATACATATTTTTTAAGGGCGCAATTCCTGACGGCACCTTGAGCTCTCGGAGAGTGGTCCCCCACCCCAGTAGCCCATAGGCCAATTTCCAAAAATGCCACGATTCGGATCGAGAATCGACCATTTGGGCTGAAAATTGATCCAGTTCGAGGCATATCGGCTCAAATAACCATTTAAACAAATTAGAACAATTAAATACTGATATAAAGCAATGAAAACAAATAAAAACAAATAGACCCTTAAAAAACTTTAAAATACTTCCGAAACTGCAGACCGGTATGTTTCTCTATCGAAACATGAGTTCTGAGTGCTTAACTTGCCCTCGAGTCGGTAAGTTTCACTACGGACTAGGCAAATACAGAAACATGGCGCACTGCATTCAGGGGGCATCTGGAATATGGAGTACGCTCTCAGATAGAAGGCTCAGATGAAAAATGTGCACTAAGAACTATGGCCATGCATGAAGCCATGCTCACAAACCTTTGGGAGATGGGATATTGAACTCTTAGTAGTTGCACTTGTAAGCTAAAGATGTTGAGAATAATACAAATATTACCAGATCCCAGGCAAGGCCTCTAACTTGGATCATGACAACAGTGGTCTTCATTTGATATGGGCATTAGCTTTCCATGACAATGACAATGACAGGGGCGAACTCAGCCCGGATGCAGGCAATAAATCCACGAATTCAGGAAAACTTCACCTAGTCAACTCCCGCTACGCTGCTGCAGATGCTCTTCTGCAAATCTCGCACCATCGTGCCACCTTGTGGGGACATACCCCGGCAAGCTTCTAGTAGCAGTGTGGCCGCCGTATAAATTGGAATTGTTCTCAGCTCTTCGACGCATGAGCCAATGCAATCCACGGTGGTACAACAACTGTGCGGCCCAGGATTTTGAATTACGGGGCCTTTGCAAGTGATCCCGCCACTCTAGGACACGCTTGCAGTGGCGTGTGCTCCATCTGCCAAGCTGAGTGCACACAGCCGCATCTCCCAGCTGAGTCCTCCACCATTATGGAAGAGGCCTCCGCCTAGGTGACTATACCAAGGCTTTGCATGGAGTTTCGGCCGGCATCCAATAAAACAAGTCCCCAACCTCAGAGACCACCACAAAGTGTCTAACACAATGGAAATCATGAAACTACGCAGATAAGCCAACCATAGTTCATAGCCTGTATTTTACGAATGATCAATCATAGAATTAGCATGTATGTGTTGTGCTTGATCGATCATAACAATCACAGCATGTAGGTGCATGCTTGACTAACCATACAATAGCATGGAATTCACAACACGTCGTTTTTTATAACTGTTGAATCATACCAGTCATGGCATGCACTCTTATGACTGAACGATATAATTCACCACACGCAGATCTTATGATTGCTCACCCATACCAATAATTCATAACACCTGTTGTTGTGATCTATGACCCGTACAAGATACAACATGCAAGCCAAGAACTAAATGGGCTGTTATGATAACTCGTAAACATAATTGTTATGATTTCTATGATACATCAATCATACAAAACACATGCTATGAATTAGATGATCACTCAGATAAGGCGGCCGCGATCTTGCCAAATGCATCCGGTAGTGAGACCTCCAGAGGAAGGGGTGAACGAAACATGTGAAACCACACGAACCATAAACAATAACTACAAAAGCATACAAACAACACAACAGCACAATATATTACACACGACCACACCTGATTGCGGGAATATATATATATATATATATATAAAATATATACATATATATATATACATATATTAGCACATGTATCCCATATATTGCAATATATTTGTCCATATCAAAATCATCTATTTGTTGTGGACAAGTTGTCTTGACTGATTCATTAATGGAAGCCCGCATAATGCTACGCATTTCACAACTATGAAATTCAAGCCTGCACACTAGGCAAGCTGATGAGGGCGGGCGAGCCGAGATCGCACGACACCGCCGCCGCACCCCTTTCGTTTCTTTTGTGTTGGAGCTGGGCAAAAAACGACATTAAAACATGGGCTAAATATGTATATGCATCAGCGATTTCATCTATTGTTTGATCTGTCAGCGTCCTGCTTCATGTCCTGGGTAAGTGTTCCCGCGTGTCCCTGGCGGCCCCAATATATAATATGAGGTACAATACTAGACTGGGTCCATGTTATATAAATTGTTTGGTTTGAGCTTTAATGCCATCAGTTTGACAACAATTGCAAGCCCCGGGCCCGCGAGAGTTAGGCATGTTTTGGTTATATTCCATACAATGGAACTCACATGAAAAACATGACACACACAACGTGAACATAACACACCCATTCTGAGAAATGTGCAACACATGTTGACACATATGAGAATGTATGATGATTGTGTGGGCCGCATGGGTGTCATATGATTTGCCCATGTGTTTCCCATTTCCAAGATCGGCCTATTGTTGTAATTTGTTTTGTCACATGGATTTCATGAAATTTTCAAAAGTGCATGTGTGATCAAATGTCCTGACTATATGTTGAGATTGTCGTGTGGCATTGAAACCTCCGAGTACCAGGATTGGTTTCCAAATGCGACGAAATTCGGCTGGGAAATACGACGAGCTCCGGGGTTTCAAAACAACTGCAACCAAATTACCACGCTCCCAAAAATGCGATGAAGCTGCGACGTTTCGTTTGTCCCTTTTTGCACGACAAAGCTACGATGTTTGCGTTCCTGTGATATTTCCATATATGTCTCCTTATTGTTTTCATAAATTTCCCTTAAGTATTCATAAGGCTACTTTCAACCACATGACTTTGGCAAACTATATGGTGGTTCTGAAGTTGCAGTTGCAAGACAATAGATGACTCATAGCATGATTTACACCACCACCGGGTTTGGGCCTAGAAAAAATAGGGAAATGGTTGGTCTGGACCATTTAGTGGTATATATATATATATATATATATATATACAAACTGCTGTATTTTACTGCAGTTTGTATATACACCACCAAATCGTCCACACCAGCCATTCCCCTATTTTTTCTAGGCCCAAACCCGGTGGTGGTGTATGTCTTTGGTGTCCCAATGTGAATCAAAACATTACACATTGGGGGGGCTGCGGAGTGGGGCCACCGTGGGGCCGCGGGGAGGCAGCCCCCGGCCCTCCGCCCAACAAAATAAACATATAAACAAATAAACAAACAAATGAACATATAAACACATAGACAAATAAACAAATAACATGTTCTCACACAAAAAATAGTTGCCTAATTATGAACACAGTTTGTGTGTTTGTTTGTTTGTTTGTTTATTTGTTTATTTGTTTACTTGGAATCAACACATTACACATATTGGTCATAGTTGGGGGGGGGGCTGCGGAGTGGGGCCACCGTGGGGCCGCGGGGAGGCAGCCCCCGGCCTTCCGCCCAACAGATGTGACCAATATGTGTACAGGGAGGGCCCATATAATAGTCTTTGTCTCGCACTCGTCTTCGCAATCTTCTTGCCAATGAGTTCCGGACCTTATTATTGTTCCACTGACCGGATGGGCCCCGGGGGCCCATATAATTGTTTCGGGGGCCCCTGACACATAGAATTGTTCCGGGGGACCCATGGGCCTCATGGGCCCTAGGGCCCCTTGGGCCCCATGGGGCCCAAGCCGGGTGGCGGCCGGCGGCCGGCCGGCCGGCGTCCAGCGGCCCGGCAGCGGCGGCCGGCCGGGAATACGGGTCGAAACCATAAATATTTATTCAAATCAATCATGTTATAACTCACTGGTTAATTCAGATATGCTGTAATTACCTCTGTTTTGATTTCCACAAATCACCTTCACCTCCAACATAAAGGGTATCACTTAGGTCCTAAACCCAACCCAATTAATCCGGAAACAGTCATATGTTGGTTGTGGGTGTAGCAAGACAATAGTGTGAGCCTGGTGATTAGTTTGAGCTTTGAGGTGCGGCCTGGGCGGCAGCATCGCCGCCGCTGGCTCGGAAGTTGGATGGGTCCATCCACTCTCAAGACCCTTGGCTGCCTTTGCTGCCGCTACTTCATCACCTGGTTGTGGCCACTGGGGACTGCAAAGAGAATGGAAGTAATAAAACTAATGAGTATACCAGATAAAAGGCCTCTGATTTGAAAAAATCAACAGGTGGTCCTTGATCAGGTATACGTATTAGTTTTCCATCCACGATCATGAATTCCACCACAGTGTGGGGGCCGGAGGCCGCCTCCAAAATGGTGGATGAAAAACTGATACGTATACCCGATCATGACCACTTTTTGAATTATCCAAATCAGAGGCCTTTATTAGGTATACATCTTAGTTGACCTTGTCTGCGCAAAAACAGGGGTCAAAGCCCTCAAAGGGAATGTCGTGGATATGCCAAGTGGATTCCGATGGAACCCTCAGGGCTGCTCAGAAAGGGGAAAACAAGGGCAAGTTGTTTGTCTCACAGTCTTTGATATAATTGGCTCCGGGAGGGCTTCCGTTGGATTTGTTTGTTTGCGGGGAGGGGGGAAACGGCAACGAATTGAGTTAAGAATCACAAGGTGACCACAGACGAGCTGTACAAAACACTAATCAGAGTCGTCATCAACCTCCTGCTCCACAGCAAGGGGAAGGGTCACTCAGAAAGGTTGGGGCCTCTTACATGACACATGGACAGTTCATATAATTGCTGTCCTGTTTGTGTTTGCAATTCACTGTCGCAATTGTCGCCTTATTACGGCACCTTTTCAATGCAGGTACACTAAGCTACATATAGGTTGCAGGCGTTAAATAAAGGCCTTTTATACAAACACATGAGCAAATAGTGAGCACATATGAGCACATGTTCTTTGTACGCGTTTGTACGTGTTCTATGTTGCCCATCCCCTGTGCATAGTGCCAAATTTACAAAGCAAGTTCACCGATCTGCATGGCAATCTGGTCCATATCGACGACACTCTCACGGCTTCGTTCTGGATATTGAGCAATTTGCGCTAGCGCGCTAGGTATCAAGAAATTCAAATTCAGCTGGCCATGCAACTTCACCAAGCCCATGACAACTTCTTGATGCCTCTGCAATGGACTTGTTCAACAAAAAGTACTGAGCACGAAATATGTAATTGATCTTTGGCCGGCCCCGAGATCGGCAAATCATAAATATTACTGTATCTATACGATTCCTTGGTTCGTATTTGAATTCATCCAGTGGTTGCCTTCCATGCGGGTACTTCACACTATGTGACATGGACCAAACAAGCAGGAATGCATTATCCATGTCAGAGTGAGGTGCCACCCTCAAACATCGTCGCAATTTCGCGAAGAGTGCTTTATCGATAACTCACAACGAGATTTCATTAAAGGTGGTCGCCTGCCGAGACAAGCATATTAGAGCTTAATGTGCGATTTGATAATATGTGTTCACACCAATGTGGTGCAGATACACGGAAAACTCTTGGACTTCAGACTCAGACACCAGACACAAAACACAAAGACACATATAATCGCCTCACCCCCATTTCCTGAAGCTATGTGTGATATTATGAGTATGACTAAAGACATATATATATATACATATACATTTGTTCCAACCAACTTGCCTTCTATATGCAAGGGGGTGCACCAAGAAGGAAGCTGAACTTTTTTGTTTGGGTCTGTAGCCGAGTGGCTGGTCATTCATAAAAAATGTACGGGAACCCTCTTCGAACTCAACAGCTGGAAATTGCGTCCAAATAAAACAGGAAATACAAACAGATTCCCAATAACTTCAGGATATCCTGAGATTTGCCATAGTTTTCTCAGACGTCAACGGACATCCACAAAAATCAAAGATAACAAAATGCACCATGGCGGCAGAGGATGCTCAACAACGGGGCTTAAGGGGATCACTCGCGGCCTACAGTCTGGGGGCCTACAGCCGGGGGGCCCACAGACGCGGTCCGCCGATTTCGGATGTGATCTCGCACCTACCTGTCCTTTACATAGACTGGGGCCTACCGTGTGGGGGCCTACGGTTTGTGGGGCCCACGGTCTCGGTCCACCGATTTTGGATATGCCAATGCACTCACCTGTGCTTTGCACAAGCTGGGGGCATACAATCTGGGGACCTACAGACTCGGCCCACCGATCTGGGACCTGCCAATGCACTTACATGAGCTTTGGATAGACTAGGGACCTACAATCTGGGGGCCAACAATCTCGGGTCACCGATTTGGGATTTGCCAATGCACCTACCTGTCCCTAACAAGGAATATAGGGGACCCTTCAACGTGCATGTTGTCCAGGGAACAAAACCAAAGAAAATCAAGAATTTCCCACATAACCTCAATGCATTCGAAGACAATCGGATATGTCCAAGACAAAATAACAAATTTCTATAAATCACTTATATTTGAAGTGGACCCTCTTACACCTTTGGGGGTATTTTCTGTGCCAATACTAGCAATATTTGCACCGAGCCTGTGAAATGTATCTTGAAGATATCTCTGGAAACGCTGCTCGCATTCTGCGACCATCTCCTGCACACATGTGATTGGTCCAAACAAGGCTCTGCCAACATGACTTTCAGCCACACACATACACGACAATATACTCGACTTTTCTGGTTTCCCAACCCTTTCAACCCCGAATTTGTAAAAAGAACTCTGCGGAATCCGCAACCCTCTTAACTAAAACCAACCAACCCGGCCACTGAAGACATACCCCCAAGAAAAAAACACTCCAACAACACAACTAAATGAATCCGGAGACACCCCTGAAATAATCCAATTACCAATGAAATCCCAATAACTAGTGCACCTTAGAAATGTTACATGAGTGCTAACTGTTGATAACTGAACACGGACACCTTGGTGAACGGCTGTTTACGACGTGTCACCAATTGGTAACATTAAGAAGCACCATTTATTTATTGGGTGTGTAGTAATGTGAATTACTAACCGTTAGTACTTAACTTTTGTTTGTGCCAACTGGTAAGTCATTTATATCAATACCTTAATGTCTCAACATGAATAGTTGTTGTCAGCTGTTAACCGAGGCAGCCAGCTGCCTCCGAATGGGAGGGTAGGGGAGGGGAGAGGACTCACAAGGTTTCACTTGGTCTCAATTGGTGCCGCATGGTTTCACTTGGTTTCAAGTGGCTACACTTGGTTCGCTTCATCTCCCTTTGTTTTTCACTGGGTCTCAATTACTTCAACTTTGCTTGCACGCGGTTCCTCTTGAACTCACTTGGTCTCACTCGGTCTCACACGGTTTTGAAAGCACTTATATGAAGGGAAGAGGGGGGGCGGGTTGGGCAGGGTGACGCGGCCTGGCCGCCGTGGGCGGAGACCGCCGTGGGGTGAAGGTGAGGCCTTCGTGCCGTGGAAAACCAACCATATTTGTCTGCCGCGGCAGCCTATTAGTGGACTTTACTCATGGGACTTTTTGTTTTCTTCCGAGGGATGGGCCTGCCGACATGGAGACGGTGTCGGTTGGGAGGGGGGGAGGGGGATGTAAGCCACGGTGTCCAAGGTCAAGTTGTCTAGAATAAAAAATGCTTACTGTAGAAGATGGACCAGGGAAAACTGGCTGAGGGAAGAGGCAAAGCCTGGTGGGGAAACGGGGAAGCCTGGCGGGGCAAAGAAAAAGAGAAGAGCGCCATCCCCCCCGACTCATACATCCAAGCACGCACTTACACATTCACAAACGAAGCGAAACGATTCCCCGGTTCGTCTCACCACCACAACCTCCAATATGTGTTGTTACATTTGATGTTGTTTGTCCTTTAGTTGGCGCTCGTTCGGGGCAGATACGTCTTCGCGTCTGTTGTCCTGCCTGGCGCTGGGCACATGCTTGCCAAAGTCACTACCTGCACCGTAGATTCCATATCATTGGGACGCCAACAAGGAAAGACACAAATACAATACTCACATATGAGATTATACAGCAAATCAAGGACAGCTTGCTTTAAAAAACATGTTCTTGCAGAGGACCGCATGTATGTATACTACATATGTAAGAATATGACTTAATTCTGCACGTTTTTGTGTGGCCTGTCGCAGCTGCCGCAGACGATGTTTTTCACCAAAGAAACGTATGGTTGGAACAAGCACACATGTTGTAGGCCGTCGTCGCTCCCGCAGGCACCATTGCTTCCGCCCAGCCCGAAAACAAACAAATGTACCCGCTCGAACTGTATGTTCTAAAGAACCAAGGTCATCGAGAGGTTCTTGATCCTTCAGTTTAAGGGACTGCAACAGTGTTTGGGAGTTGCACCGTTCCTTAGCTAGCAGAGTGTTTGTATATTAGACAATAGAAATGGAACACATAAGCAAGAAATAAAGCTCTGATGAACCAGAAGTCTGTTTGTTGGGTGAAGCTGTGCCCACTTGTCTTTTGCACTTCTGGAGACAGTTTGCCAATCAGGTGCTCCACTGATTTTTCTTGAGCCCCGCTTTTGAAGCTGGTAGCTTGTTATTTGTATCTGTCCGTTCTCTGGCCGCTCATCACAAGGCCACTTCCCAAACAGCATTGTAACCGGGGGCTGTGAACGGGCGTTCACAAAAGCACAAGGGGTGTGGCTGGAAGAGACATGGAAAAGTTACCCAAACTTAGAATGTCAGGGCACCAAATTAAAAGCATCCCACAAGGATAACCCGTCAATCCCAGTAGATTATATATTAGTTTATATATAATATATACATATATAACATATTAATATATATATATATATATATATTTATATATGTACGGCCCTAGCGTGAGAACTCAAACAGCATTTTCTGAATAATCCTGGTTGTGGATGCTTTGTCTTGGAGTTATGGTTGTGGAATCCGGGTTGTGGAATCCTATCTGTGGAACCCCGGCTTTGGAATCCTGCAAGTGGAAACCCGTCAGTGGAATCTTGGCTTTGGAACCCTGGTTTGTGGAATCTTGGCTGTGGAATCCAGGCTGTGGACTCCTGTCTGTGGAATCTTGCCTCTGGTGTCCTGGCTGTGGAATCCAGGCTCTGGAAACCTGGCTGTGGCGTCCTGGCTGAAGTCTGGAATCCTGTCTGTGGAATCTCGTCTCTCTCGGAGGTCTCTCGGAGCTCTCTGGGAAGCCTCTGGGAGCTCTCCGGGCCCGTCTCTGAAGGCTGCGGTGGCCTGGGGTGCACATGGGCTGATCTGGGGCAAAAAGTGTCCAAAGTTATTGTACATGTCAAACCATTTCGCTTTCAGTTCTGAGGGGTAGGTGTCATCATTGTTCGATATTTACAATAACTTAGCTCCGAGGCCTACCGCGGCATGGGCGGGGGTCCCAGAAGAATCCGCCAGGAACCCTACAGTGAAAGCACTGTTTGGGTACTTTACATATATATATATTATATATATATATATATATATATATATATATATATATATATATATATATATATTGTTTCAGACGTATCAGTTTCTGTGGATCCAAATCTACTGATAACTACCCTTCGGGCTGCGCGCTTTTCTCGCACAACAGCATCACACTTGAGCCAATGCGTGAGCATGGCTCAATGAGTCGAGGTACTGATCAATGCTCAAACAGGCAACAAGACTATACGTAAGAGTGCAATATAATTGACACCCCTCCTTGGTCCGAGCTCCACTCGGAACACTTCATCCAACATACAGGACTGTCTATCACATGGAACTGCCCAAGGCTAACAACGATTCAAGTAACTTCTCAGCTACCTCAACAAGAAACGGAATGAATTAACGAACTGCTAAATCAGTTCAGTGTACAGACAATTGTACTCAGACGACTGGATAATTGCAAGGGCCGAGTAACTCAGAATCTGCTCAGAAGCTGCACAGAAATAACCTGGAGTACGCGATGCTTCGATAACCAGCCTGTTCAAAAATAACCAGGCATACGCGACGCTTTGATAACATCATTTTTCAGTCTTCGTCTATCGTCATTATTATCTTCGAAGGGGTCGACTTTTGTAAGCTCCGGCGCATACACGTGTCGTCCGCTGTTAACCTCTCGACCAATCCATTCGAGGTGTTGTAACAAGCTCATTCCATCTTTCGGTTTGGTTAACGCATCAGCTCTAATGATTATCCCCATAACCTTCTCTATCTCTATCTCCCCATTATACACTTTATCTTGTAACCACAACTGATTCACTTCAACCTGTCTAAATCCCCGTAGTCCCCTCCTTGACGCCAAGCTCTTTGGAATGCCAGCGTCCATCTTGATCCTAAGCCTCTTTTCTGTAACACCAAGACCTGACAACATACTTCTCAATCCCAATGCCTGTGAACAAGCTCTAAAACATCCATCATACTTGATTTCTCCTGCAGATAACGCAATTAGGCTCTGTGTGCTCGACCAGTGTCTGATAACATGGTTTCCAAACATGATCACACCTCCATTCGTAGATTTCCTCGTCGCCAGGCAGCCTGCGTGATCGGTGTCAGACCATACGTTAATAATCTTGCAATTGTTCTGATAACCACATCTATTTACAACGCGCATCTTCCCTCTGAGGTATCGTCCGAAATGTGTGAGTTGCTTGTAATCAATATTTCTCGGTTTGCTTATTCGTCTGGCTAGTTCTTTAACTGCGTGTCTGATGTCACTCCGATCAATGGACAGATAATTCCCTCTGCGTCCTGGCCGTTGAGCTCCTCCACGTCTTCACCTGTTAAATTCTTCGCGCTTCTCCATTTCCTTCGGGGTCCCGCACTGAATGGTAACGCATTTTCTAACTCGAGTTGTTTAACTATAATTTCGGCGTGCCTCGGATCGGACTCCATATAAATGCCATCATGTTTCCACTCAATAACTCTATTCAATAACCGAACTACTTTCGTATCACCTTCCTGTGGTCCCAGTTTCGCTTTAAAGTCAATTGCATAAATCCTTTCGATCTGTGTCTTGAAGTCATCGCCGTGAACAACTGCTCTAATATCCTTCCCAGGGTGATAAAACAAGCATGGGCGCGACTGTCCTCTGATAAATCCTGCACTTAACATAAATCTAACATACTCTTCTTCCCAATTCATACTTGCATCGCCCGTCCCATGCGTTGACTTCAATAACCTCCCGCACAGGCCTTCTTCTTCGTCTTCTTTCGGCAGCTTTATATAAACGTCTCGTTTTGCCGGCGCATAGAAAAGAGCTCCTGTAATATAGGTATATATATATATATATATATATATAATTATATATATGTATATATATATATATATATGAAATCTATCTTGTATTGCCAACCGGGCCCATAACCTATTCCGTCAGTAACAGCAAGTGACAGTAACATCTTCTTAGCTTCACCTGGCGGAGGCGCGGGCGAAAATCGTCTCTAACTTTCTTTTGGTGCTACTAATCGGGCTCTTCTGTTGTAATCATCTTCATCACCCTTGTTAATCTCAAGCCACTTCGTTCCCACTGGTTCTTCTCCTGTTATGTCATCACACTTTTGTAACGGCACATTGTAATAAACTTTGTTGTGTGCATAAACCTGTTTCATTTCAGTCTGTCTTGCCTTCAGTGTTAACTCCTTGGGTAACTCTTTCCCAGACACATCGTCATAAAACGTGAAGTTCTCATAGTCCTTTGCTTTTAACACTAAATCCTTCAGTTTATCTGAGGCCCCTACTGCTCCTATAAGTCTATTTCCATGTCTTCCGTCATAACCCATCTGATTGTTCAACCCGAATATATTTGATGTACAAAGTTCTCCTGAATGAACCTGCTCTCTTCCCGCTCTTCCTCCTCCCATAAGCGCAACGTATCTGTGATCACCACTACGCGGTTTCTCCAAATCATCAGCAATTTTAGCCGCGTTCGCCATCCATCCTGTTGGCATCCCCTTCCTTGGCCATCACTGTCACGCATGCCAAAGGCACACATGTGTGACTTCACCTTGGTAACGCCTTCCATTTCTAATAACTCTACAATGCATTTCTCCTGCCAGCTCTTCGCACCATAAGGATGCTCATGTAAGAAATAAACACAATTTGTGTGTTGAATCTTGTAAAGTTTCGCGCGGAACTCCAAATGTGTCTGTCTATAACGCCATATTTGTTCGATATCTTCTGGGCTCATCTTGCAGAAATTGAGACACATTGGGCTCCCTATTATAAGTAACGCTTTTTTGCTCATAACTAGTTGTTCTGCCTTCGCTCGCTTGGCTGGATTATTGAAATTCCATGGTAACCCAGCTACATCCTTTTCAGTTAAATCTAATGACATACCAGGTGCAATTCCCATTAGCACTCCTATTCCAGCGACTCTCTAGGGCGAATAGACTTCTACAAGGCTATGCGCAGACTCCTCTTTGGCTAACACTTCATTCATCTTTGTAACATCATCACTCCAATTTCTGCCCTTCTTTCTCATAAACTTATCTTGCCATACCTCTGCCATACTCTGCCTTCTCTTTCAGGTTCTTGTCTGCACTAATACTATAAATAACATTTCCCATTTCGACATCATTATTAACTCAATTTTCTCCAGAAGATCTTGATCTGTTCCCATGTCTTCTCCCATCGGTAAATCTCGTTCAGTTGTAACTTCTGGCGCTGCTATAACTCTCTCTTCTTCTCCTCCACGCTCTCTCAGGATTTTTCTGTGACCTTTAACAACTTCTCTGGCTTATGTTCTTCGTATATCTTAAGGAATCTTTCTCTGCACGTTGCTGTGCGGTTCTTGGCGACTGGATTTCCTGAATCCGCATTTAAACAACCTTTGCATCCAAGCGTAAGTCCATGTTCTCTCACATGTTCTCTTTCGATCTTAAATCCTCTTTTCGAAAACTCTTTCTTTCTAGTTTCTATTGGTCGTGTAATTTCCTCTTCTGGTACCCATAACTTAATGGGTGGTTCGATTGAGTCGCGCCCCGGCACTGGCTTCCCTGGTAAACCTTCCATTTACCCCAACATTTCTCAATCATATTTCAAACGGTCTCCAGCTCTTCCCCGAATGGTCCTTACTTTTATAACTCCCTCGTTTGTTACTACAAGCGTTTACTACTCTCTTCTCTGCTTCGTAACCAAACTCCTGCTTTCCACCTGCTGTTTAGTTTATTGACACCTCCGCTCTTCGGCATCAGATACCATACGCATTATCCGAATTGAGCTGCTTCTGCCTCGAAGGTTCTCCCCATTCAACCTCTGTCTTGGAGTTCGACCATCTGGACCCACTAAAAACCTGTTTAAACTATGCGCTGCATGAGGCACTCACCACGCTAACACTTCGCTGTTTTCGGTCACTCTTGTTTTATATTTGGACTGTAACTGTAACCTGATTGTCCTAAACTGTCTTTGTATTTGTTTGACTGCATTTTCAATGTGCCCATTACTCTGATGATTGCCCTGGTAACTGCTTCTTTCAACGCTAAGATAGCCGGTTCCTGATCGGATTTGAGTACAACGTGTCCGTAACCCACATTTATGATATCCAGCGCAACTCTCTCAATGGCATAATGATCATCTGTGTCATGTCATGTCAATGCCAGGCCTAGGCGGCCCGTGAGCAATCATACTCCTCAGCATGCTTTATCACATTCGCAAGCTTCATCTATTAACACTATAATTGGGTTCTCTCCCTCTTCTGGGTCTCTCTTTGTAAGCCCCATTTAACCAATCGATATAACATAATATAACAGGCACTTGTGTTTCTTGTTGATTTCTCTTCTTGTGCGCTGCACTAACTCTTTTTCCTTGTACGCAATGTGGACACCAAACTCTAAATGGTAATTGCACAAACTCATGTTCTTCTATTTCAAACTGTGACGGCAAATAAGCATTCGTGACACCCTTCGCCTTGACTCCTTCTTCATGTTCGTCATCTGCATCTGAATCGAAACCATTAACATCTTGCCTACAAACTCCACCCATAAACTCTATTTCAACAACTCGTTTTCCAACAACTCGTTTTTCAATAACTCCTGCATCCGGTCTTATAGAAGGCTTGATATCTAAATCCACTCCTCCAGCCGCTGAAAAACCGAGGCGACGTTGTCATCAATGTCCGCTTCTCCGTCGACACTTACCACTCCATACTGTCCATAATTCTGTCCCTTTCCCAACCATAAATCAAACTCTGGCGTCCCTTCAGGCTGTAACCGCATGGGTATCATCATTCCGGTCTTTTCATTGATAATGAAACAAGCTTTATTCTTGGAGAACATAATATCACTTCCTTCCTCAACCATTTTCGGACATGACGCTAAGTTCTTGCCTGCGTCGGTAACTTGGACGCTCATCTGAAATCCTTCTTTTCGATCCGTCCTCCCCATGAGTACAGCCTACCACCATAATTCCTAATCGTTCCACCACTTGCTGAAGTGTAACCCTTTCCGGCCTTTGACATAACTGTTTCATTCTGCTTCATGTTTCTTGATAACGTGCTCAACTGCACCTGAATCACAGACTCAATGCGATTTTATGCCACTCCCCATGTTTTCCAACTTCGTAAATGCACTTTTCTGGTACTCTTGGATTATAACTCTTTATCTGTTCATCTTCTAAACTATAGTTTTCATTGATCGTGTTCCAACCTCCCTGATCGTCTTCCCCTCCTCCTAGATTAAACCCTCCTGCGTTTTCGGGTGCATGCTTATTACAATCATGCTCCTGGCCTACCTCATTAACGCCTCCTTGCTTCTTCGGGCAAGCGGACTCGTGATGGCTTCCGCCACGCATCCAACAACCTCCCTTCGGTGCTCCTTGTCCTTTTCCTTTCCCCTTCTCCCCTTCTTTACCATAACCCTTGGGGTTCTGGTCATCACCTTTGCCTGCATAACCTCCTTTTCCTCCTTTGCCGCCATAACCGCCCTTATTCTGATAACAGTCTTTTGGTGAATGCCCTCTTTTTCCACACGTATATAAAGCATTATCGTGTTTCGCGTCCTTTGCCTTTTCCCTTGACCATTGCCATAATATCCGCAACCGCTTGATCTAACTCATTCATTTATTTTCTCTTTTCCCCTCCGAAGTTGGTAACCTTTTCTTTCATTATTATTGACTCATAACCCCCATTGATGCTTGCTCTGATCTTTTCCATATCTGCATTTAAGTTCATTGATGCGGGTGCTTGAGTGTTCTTATTATTTTCAGCCTTGTGGAACATTGCCATTGTAAGAACTTCGTTATGCAAGTCTTCATAACCTGGGATGGCTTCATGAATTTCGATGTGTTCTTTGATTGTTCCGCATGCTATCTTTCACATAACTGACATTTTCATGCTTGTGCTTAACAAGAGTCTAAATTCGGCCGGTGTTGTTTTCTCTTATTCCTATAACGCTTTTTCCCAAGCCATGATCAAATCATAAATCTCTGTGTCTTTCTTTGCTAACTGCGGGTTCGTCAAATATTCCCTTCGTTCCAGACTGCCTAGACCTGCGGTGCGCGTCGACGACCGGTAAAGCTGACTGTACGACGCATAGAAACCATCTAACTCGTCACTTCCGAACATCATAATTTGTCCATTTGTACATTTGTCTACTAACACATGCATGAATCTGAACTCATTTGGTTAGACATACTTTCTTCGATTCGACTGTGTTCTTTCAATGCATTCGCGTAATTCGCACGCCAACCATCATATGTAACAACCGCGCTCGGAAGCCTTTCAATCAGTTTCAACAATGTCGAATAACTCGGATTCACTTGGTTTAACATGTTTTTCAGACGCAATGTCCAAACACTAAAGCATTTCGCGTCATCCGTAAGTTTCTCCATCGAGGAGATGCTGCGGAACTCCATCATGTTCTAGCTCCCCTTCCCACTGTTGTAAAACCATTCGTTTGCGAGGGCCCCGTGTTTCCATAAACCGTCTGTGTTTGAATGTCCTTCATTCGAACAAGTATTTCTGACATTTGTCCAGCAATTTTCATGAGTTCTTCTTCATACTTGGACTGTCTTAACATACATCATACTGTCAACTTCATTCCACGTCGTGTGGCCTGCAATGGCCATGCATGACTTAGTGCAATAAGTTTGCCTGTGATTTCGTGCATGTGTAAATCAACTTGTGTTTGAACATAATAGTCGTTCATGTCTGTGTTATCTTTGATCGCATCCACTTTGGCAATCAATGCTTTTAACATCGTCATTATGACACCCAAAGCGTTTCCTTGTTTCATTACTTTATCGTTGAACTCGGCTTGAATCGTTGATGAAGCATTTCGTGTAGCTTGAAATTCGTTGATAACTTTTGGTTCGGTTAGCGGTCGCATGTTGGCCAGCTCCGCTACCATGTTTCGGCCGTAGCAATTTCTGTGGATCTAAGGCTACTGATAACTACCGTGCGGGCTGTGCGCTTTTTTTGCACAACAGCATCACACTTGAGCCAATGCCTGCGCATGCCTTAATGAGTCGAGGTACTGATCCATGCTCAAACGAGCATCAATACTGTACGTGAGAGTGCAATATAATTGACATATATATATATATATATATATATATATATATATATATATATATATATATATATATATATTATATATATATATATATAAATATATATATATATATATATATATATGAAGCACATTACTCTCCCAACAAAACAATTTGGTCAATCCCCTAACTTCCACAGGCCGTCATCAAGCGTCATTGTCATCCTAAGTCTTCACTATTTGTTGGGGTGCCCTTGTCGTCAAACTATGTCAAAACTAACCCGGCATTGGCAAACGAAATCGTGATTAATTATGACACTAGTTCTGCAATGGGAAAACATATGAATGGTTTGGAACTCACAAGCACAAACTTCTGGTACCTTCGTAGTCCGGCTGCAACCATCATCATCTTTATCTAATTAACTTGTTTCGCAGAGCCGTCGCTCGTCAAAATGTCCAACTGTTCACTTTTGACCAGGTTCCGCTAACTGCGCTTCGTCAAAACATCTCGCCGGGGCAGTAACGGTGCACCTCACAATATTTTGGGGAGGAGTCTACAGGGCCAGGCTGCACAATGATTTAGGGGGTTAGGAGCCCCCGACATGATTGTGCCGTGTGGCCGTGTAGAAACCCCATCAAATTACTTCAACTGGTGCACCGTTGCATGACTATCTTATCACTACCGCATGTGAACGGGATCAAACAATGAAACGTTTTTGCTTGCGTGCAGCTACCACCATTGCTTGCTCTCGAAGGAAAGCCCGGCTTTGAATCGAAAGAAGCCTTGCACACAATTTGATAAAGGGAGACCCATATATAGTGAGTTACTCAAGATTTTTTGGATGCCTTTTAATATATGATGCTACCATAAATTACTGTTAATGTCATCACATAAAACGGGTCAAGAGCAACGACCTGACCCCCACCATTGCCGTCCGGCATCTGTAATATCTGTTCAGAGTATATGGTCATGGCTCCTACTGTTGGCGGTATTATTTAGGCCACACCTGGGCTATGTTGCAGCTCTACAGGAGGCTTATAACACAAACGTTTTCACCAAAAAGGATCCAGAAACTCGGGCTGATATTCTGTGTACCCGGCTCCAAATAGCCTTTCGTGTTTTGCTTGTTTCCATTGGAATTCTGGGTTTGCGAAGATTTGGTGACCGGCCGAGTCTATCGTTTCCTACAGATCGAAAACGAATTGTCCCGGGACAAGTTTGAATGATGGACAACTTTTGAAAGCATCACCTGCTACTACAAGCAGTTTCTGATATATTCCCATCTCGAGATGGGTACCGAGTCCCATGCCGGATGTCATTAATGGTTATGTAGGTATGTCATATAGAATGCCTATGTATTGTTTGCTTACAGGGGTG
>Ga0099797_100700_pt1 | contig 20524 bp, 19 predicted proteins | sample Uncmet_Sort48C_1_FD_89871 | JGI IMG/M metagenome (GOLD analysis project Ga0099797, IMG submission 89871) | Marine eukaryotic communities from CALCOFI LINE 67, Pacific Ocean - C012_Sort48C_1 | ecosystem: Environmental > Aquatic > Marine > Oceanic | place: Pacific Ocean: Monterey Bay | collected...
CAGTCGCAGTCGCAGTCACAGACACCAGATGGCCGCTCACTATTTGTCATGTTGGCTTTTAGTCAGGGACGGTTGTAAGAGATCCCAAGACCCGGCCACCAGAAACACTTCACGGGAGACAGCTCAAAACCTGCACTCTGGGATCCCAGGCCTGCTGTTAGGAGGCCCATCTTATCATTGATCCCAGGCCTGCTATGATTTGACATGCATGCTGTGCACATAAATAGTGTCACCGAACACATTTATTATGAGACAGGTCGAAACCTGCACTTTTGTTTAGGCCGCGATTGAGAGACCCAACTCACCATCAAGTCTTCTTACATATGTGTGCGCAAGCATCTACATATATATATATATATATATATATATATATATATAATATAGTGTATATAGATATAGCACATATATATATATATATATATACATATATATATATATATATATATATATATAGCATATATTGGGCCCTCATCGGTGGAATCTCGGATTGCAACCTCTCGTTCGCAGCATTCCTTCTCATGAGGATGTTATTTATGGTCTTTTGGTGGCTTGGCCCGGGATATGCGAAGCACTGAATTCAGAATGCTTATTTCAATAATTTGAAATGCCTTGCCGGGGGTATGGGTAAAAGTAGCCTCAGAACATTATTTCTAAAATTTTGCAGGCCTGGCCGGGGAACTCGGCAAAAGTACTTCAGGATTAGTTATTTTTAGTACTTTGGTGGCCTAGCCGGGGATAGGCACAAAAGTGCCATCATGATGTTCATTCGCAGCATGTTGCGGGCCTGGCCGGGTGTATTGTGGAACGAAGCCGCAGAATGCTAATTTCTAGCAAGGGAAACGCTTCAGATTATCACCGTGACTTGAATGCTCCTGACGCAAACCTTCGGAGGAGCATTGTGAGCAAGCTGCAATTTTCCACGAATTTGTTAGCCTATGCACCGTCCAGGGAGCGGCTCTGATGATGATGATGATGACGGCGAAAGTGACCTCAGAATGCTCAAGTCTCGCATATTGGGGCCTGGCCGGGGATATCAGCAGAAACAAGGAATGAAGGACTGGGGGCAGGCATGGTCGCCAGCTGCCCCCCAGTTGCCGCCCACGCCTGCCGGAACCTAGCCTCCCCGAGCAGGCCGCCAAGCAATGTGAAGCGTCGTTGATAGCATCGGCTGCTTGGTCTAGGGGTATGCTTCTCGCTTCGGGTGCGAGATGTCCCGGCTTCAATTCCCGGAGCAGCCCTTCGGTGCAATTCCGCATCTTGCATGGATGCGCGCACAGGCGCACAACCATTATAATATTTTCTCTGAGGCAATATCCAATCACTTCCAGCGCCTATCCCAACCCTCTCTGGCAACCGTTCCCACTCATCCCCAGCAACCTCACCGAGCGTTTCAGCACTTTGCAACATATTTTAATGCACTTCCACACTCACTTCACACATCCTCGAGACACATTTCTCAGGCACTCCCCTCTGTACAGTTGTCACTGCCATGTTTTGTTGGTGCACGGTCTTACGACTGAGGAAAACGAACAGGACGTGTGACGCACTGCAGGGCCACATTAGGTGAATTAGAGGTAACGAGACTACAAGATGGTGCATGTGAGTTGAGATCATCAAAAACATTATGTCCATCCCTATAGGTATAAATACCCTTGTTCTTACTCATGCTACTCTTATTATTTGTATATTTGTACTTCTCCATATCATGTAATCCCTGAATCTCCAATACACGACTCTCATTGGTACTAGCCCTTATTCGGGGTTCATAGAGCATGGGTCCATACATCTGCAAGCACGGCTCCTCGGCGAAAGTACAGAGCTAGGCTTGAGCGTAGAACTTCCTATTCAAAACTATCTAAAAGATCCGGTGCCTCCTGCGTGAGGCATGGACTTAGAAAGAACAACAAGTCTCTGCATCTCGGACCATGTATATCTTTTACTTTTCTATCTCTATGGTGTTGCAGAAGGTTATCTCCGTGCTATATGTTATTATATGTGGTGCTACTGGTTAGGGTATATGTTATGGTGGACAACGCGATACACCCATGATATATGTTGTAAGGGCATTGTTTATCTAAGTATGTGTGCCCCCCAATTCGCTTTAGAAGCTATGCCGGGGGATCCCTTTTCTAGCAAAATTATTGGCATCACCATGCTTCACTGCATTATACCACACTGATCCGCCGCACCGGCCTGCACCCCTTTGTAAAATTGTTGAAGGAACGAAAACACTTCGGAAATTTTGAAATTTGGTGTGGGGTGTCAGACCCGCCGCCCGCCATACATATACATATGGGCCCATATAGACCCATGGGGCCCATGGGCTACTGGGGTGGGGAACCACTAGCCGAGAGCTCAAGGTGCATGGAACCCTTCAAGGGATTTAGTAAGGATTAAGCAACACCTTGGTGGGGATGTTTTAGCGGCCCGTGGTGTGGGGCTTTACAGGTCTTTTCTAAAAAGTAGATAAGAAATAATCGGCCAAACCCAATCTACTTTAAGCACCTTCCGATTTCATGGGGGCCATTTGGGCCCATGGGGCCCAAGAGGCCCATGGGGCTGAATGGGCCCACTGGGGCCCACGCCGGCGGGGGCGGCGTGACGGCGGAAAGTACCCTTAAATTAAAAACGACTTTGAAGTTCGAAAGATAGAGTAAGCAACACCTTGGTGGGAGGCTTTAGCGGCCCGTTGTGTGGGGCTTTATGCTTCATGTCGGCTTCACAATGGTATTCGTCACAATGTTTATCAACCGCAGGAGTTCCACGATGTATTTTCGAGATTCGTCAGAGAATGTCCTCGGTAGTGCAATATGGAGCGCTGTCCTTGTACATTGTCGATTTGGGGTGACCTCTGGCTTGCTTGTTCTGTTGGTGGGTGTTGCTGCGCAACAGGGTTAACATTGCGGGTGGCTGGCCTGGTGTTCATGCTTGTGAAGTGCGGCTGCAGTAGTTTGGTTCGCTGTTGGGTTGTGGTGCCTCGTCGTTTTAGTTTGGTGGGGTGCAGACTGCCCCCGAAGGTTAAAGTCCTCCGGCTGGCTGAGCAGCACCACATGGATGGCATGCACTTGGAACGATGGTCGGCAGTTGTTTGTAGTTGAAAATAAAACAGGTTGAGCAATACCCGAACTTTATTTTCCGGCCCTGGTTTCCTAAACCCTATGTTCCGGCCGCCCTTCAAAACAAGTCGGGCACGTGTCTGAATGCATCTGGAGTGTTTTTTTTTACATCGGGTTTATATGTGGTAATGTGTGAAACCAGTGGACACTCGGTGAGATTCAAGCATTTTGGGATTTTGATCATTGTGGGGAGTTCTTTTGCCAGCCCTCCGGGGAGAACACATCATCGAAAAACGCACCCAAAACGAAACACACTTAGTTTGGTTTCAATGGAAGTTTGACCAACTAGCCTTCAGTTTCGTCGAGGGTTATAGTAAGGATTATTTGAGGAAATTCATGGAATTACGAATTCACAAACATGTTTCGGATTTGCTTTGGTGTTTCCAGTATAGTGCAAACTACCTCTACAAGACCCACTAAGAGTTTGCCCAGCAGGCAAACCCAATTCTGAGAATCTGTGGTTTCAAGTAAAATTACAAGAGTTGTTGGATCCATGTATCAAACATATAGATTCAAGTCAAACTGACACGAATGTGGGATCAAATAATCCGAACATCATTGAAGTCGCTTTGGAATTCTACGTCTTAGTTTTTGGGCTTAATTACTCCACAAACATTTTTTATTGTCTTGATTTTTTAGGCTTTCATGTAATGCAAAATACATCATACGGCCCACTGCTAGCTTGCCCAGCAGGGCAAAGAATCACTCAAAGGTGTGCGATGATCCTTCCGGCAGATTTAATAATCCTTGTGTCTGGCCTGGAGGGTTCCGGGGCCGGGCCAAGAATTAGCGCGGGGAGCGGATTCGGGCCCGGGTACCAGGCCCGGCCCCATGGGTCCCATGGGCCCCTTGGGCCCCATGGGCCCCTTGGGCCTTGAGGCTCGCATGAAATTTGGCAGGTGGAGAACCTTGTGATGGTCTCGGACAGCATGAACTCTCAGCTTGACATCTTTAGGAGCGGTCCCCCATCCCCCCAAATCACAATATATATATATATATATATATACTCCATTGGCCCATATAACTGTTCCAGATTACTGTTCCGGCCATTATTGTTGTTCCATGGGCCCTTTGGGGCCCCTTGGGCCCATGGGGCCCATGGGGCCCATGGGGCTCGTTTACGTAACGGTGTTGGGGTAAGGGAACAAACGAGAAACACCAATATACATATATACCTAGCTGTAGTTTCGGAGCAAGTTTTATGTGTTGTTCGGTTTTGTGTTTTCCGTGTTTCCAGACCCCACAGCCTTCAAAAGTGGTCAGGGATGTGTTTAAGTGCATCTGGGGTGTTTTTTGCATCGAATTTGCAGATGGAAATGGGTAAAACCATCGGACCGTTCATTAAAACCGAACATGTTGTGTTTTTAATAATTTTGGGATTTCGCTTACCGACCTTGCGAACAAAAAAAAACACAGATTTCCAAAAAAAACGCAACCGACACGAATAACAATAAGCTCAAATAACTATAAAGTTCTTCAAGCAACAAAATTGCAGCTAGGTGTATATATATACACAACCCAACATAAAGTTAAGGCCTCCCCGTAATGAATTCCAGCCCGAAAGCGATACGAAATCCCCTAATAGGATTGCACAACTTAGGGCGGGGGTGGATTCAATACGAAAATGTTTTAAATTCAACATGTGTTGAGGCCATTCCCACACTCCAATACGAATGCACCCCCTCCCCCAATGGGAATACATGACCGTGGGACTTTAAGTGTCTGTGAGCACACACACACACACACTCAGAAAACAAGTTATGCAGGTGGCAAAATACAAAAAATACAAAACCCAAGACTGGTTGGGCTGGTGGGCCCCGGGCCCATGGGGCCACATGGGCCCCGTGGGTCCTATGGGGCCCATGGGGCCCATGGGGCCCATGGGCCCCATCGGCGCCAACGGGCGTTACGTTATCCGGCCGTGGACCCTACCCACCCACCCAGTCCGGATGACTGCTGTTATCCGAAAACGAATAAAAATATTCACAATAGGAATGCACGGGATTGCGCCTAGTTGTAAAATACAGCAGTTTGTATATACACCACCAAATGGTCCACACCAGACATTTCGTTTTTTTCTAAGCCCAAACCCTGTGGTGGTGTATATCTTCGGGGTCCCCATTAAATCTTCCAATTTGTTCTTGAATGGGTTCCATTAATACCACCCAAAATTGATTGCCATGTAAGGATTTGTGGAATTTAGCAGGTGCTTAATCTTTTGAAACTGGTAAAAAAATTGGTGTCGTTGTGTTGGGAGAGCTAAACACATACATCCGCCTGAAAACTATTTGTTTAACCGTCCCCTGGATTTGTGGTGGAATTACTGACGGCACCTTAAGCTCTCGGCGAATGCTCCCCGCCCCAGCACCCCTTGGCCCCAATTCACCTAAATGCTATGATTTTTTGTCCAGAATCGACAGTTTGAGCTGAAACTTGCTCCAACTCGATCCGTATCGGTCCAAATAATTGAACAAACCATTCAAAACCAATAAAAACATTCAAAAAGTATCAAATCAGTTTAAAATTGTCTTTTGAACTGTCCCATATTTAATGACCGATGTGTTTTGGGGGTGCGTTTCTCCCAAAATATATTTTCCCCGAAGGGCTGGCCAAAGACCCTCCAAAAATGGGTTTGCCCGGCGGGCAAAATCTTAGTTAGCCTCCCACGGGTCTTTTGCCCTACACTACACCCTCCCAATGCCCATCTAAGGCAAAATTCTCCCCAAAATGAAAATTCATAGTAGAAACAAGCCATCTACGTACGACATCTTCAGGAGCGATATGAATTCAATGCGACGTCAAATAGCCAGCATCAGTCAGTGCGCGCCTGGCAACGCCAATAAAGCTGTGTAAGTGTCCTGTATCGAGGCAGGTTGACTATTTGACGAGATTTATGTCAATTGTAATAGCGTTGTGGCTAAGGGACCCAATTCTTAAGTAGCAGATCACGGAGGCAAAGCATCACCATAAATTATGTCTTAACCGTCCCTTGTTTTATAGACTTTTCCTCGCATCGGGGGGCTGGCATACTAATGGAGTTTAATCTAGGACTAGCTCACCCTAAACCCTAAACCCTACCGAGTTTCAATATGTTCGGAAGGTAGTCAATGAGGTTTGATATTAATTGGGGACACCATATATATATATACACCACCACCGGGTTTGGGCCTAGAAGAAAAATGGCTGGTGTATACCACCATTCCTCGGTGTATATGAAAACTGTCCCAAAACAAAATAGAATTCTTTTTATATACCACCACGGGGGGCGCGCAGCGCCCCCGTGGTGGTGTATATGCAAACTGCGGTATTTTGGGCAGTTTGCAAATACACCAAGAAATGGTATACACCAGCCGTTTGCTTATTTGTTCTAGGTCCAAATCCGGTGGTGGTGTATATATATGATGCCCCTATTGGACAATCCCACCCTTCGAACCAGTCGCAACCAACTAAATATTTATTGTGATGTCAGCCAGTTGCAGTTACAGCATGAATTATGTGATGTATTAATAATGCAAGCAATCGGGATCCGAAACTTCAAACACGCCTCGTTCTCATCGATTCCAACACCAATTGTAATGCCATAGCCATATGGAGGCGGATGCACCGAATATCAGCCCGAGATGTTTTTGTCTAGACCCGTATGGTGCCACGAAACCTTGGGGATTAAACCCCTTTTAGATCAAACCCCATTAAGGGAGCATATCGAAACCAATTTATCATCCATAAGCCAGCAGCCAGCCATCAACCAGCAGCCAGCACCCAGCAGCCCGCCAGCCATCAACCAGCCAGCCAACCAGCAGCCAGCCAGTCAGCCAACCAGCAGCCAGCCCAGCCCGACCCAGCCCACCAGCCACCGTTGACCCAGGGGGGTTGAGTATACGGCCAAGTGACGAAATAGGGGGGTTGCCACGTGAGCGCGCTCGGTTTCAACACCACAGAGTTTTACCGTTGTCAACGGACGGAGCTGAAACACCGTAAAAATGCATAAATGATCGTTAAAATGAATAAAAAACTAAACGGCTGCAGAGGGAGAGCGTACTTCCCAGACACGTCTGACCGCAAACGAGGCGACTGCACAGACACGTTGGAACCCTCACGAGACTTTTGTCGCTATCTATCGTGTTCCAATTCACGGAGAGAGATTTTGTCTATATTTAAGCTGTTTTATTCGTTGTTTGTTGTCCCTGTTTTCGTGTTCCCACGGCAAAAACAGCACGCTCTCCCTCTGCAGCCGTTTTGCTATTTTGACCCGTTGTAACGATATTGTGTTCATTTTACGGTGTTCCAGCTCGGTCAACTTTTGTCGCTATTTATCGTAGTTGAGTGTACTTCCCAGACACGTGATTGTCGTTTGGAATTTCTGTTGCTATTTATCATGTTCCAGCTCATGGAGAGAGATTGTTGTCGATTTTTTCCTGTTTTTTGCGTACTTCCCAGACATGTGTCTTGGAAGTACGCAGTTCTTTTCGTGCTCGCAGCACGCTCTACCTCTGCAGCCGCACAGTTTATTTGACCCAGTGTAACAATATTGTATGCATTTTTACTGTCTTCGTGCATTTTCAACTTCTGTCGCTATCCATCGTGTTCCAGCTCACGGAGAGATATTTTTGTTATATTTACATTGATTTTTGCGTACTTCCCAGACACGTGTCTGGGAAGTATGCAGTTTTTTCGTGCTCGCAGCACGCTCTCCCTCTACAGCCTTTTTTAACATTTTTGACCCAGTGTAACGATACTGCATGCATTTTTACGGTCTGCTAGCGTTTGCAACTTTTGTTGCTATCTATCGCCAACGAGGCGACTGCACAGACACGTTGGAACCCACACGAGACTCTTGTCGCTACTTATCGTGTTCCGGCTCACGGACAGACATCTTTGTCAATGTTTTTACGTTCCCAGACACGCGTTGAGGAAGTCCGCAGTGTTTTCGTGCTCGCAGCACCCTCTCCCTCTGCAGCCGTGTAGCATTTTTGACCCATTGTAACAATATAGTATGTATTTTTACGGTTTTCTAGCGTTTGCAACTTTTGTCGTTATTTATCACAAACGAGGCGATTAAACAAACACATTGGAACCCTCACGAGTCTTTTGGTGCTATTTGTCATGTTCCAGCTTTCCGAGAGAGTTATTGGTTGATATTTACGTTGTTTTTTGCGTATTTTCCAAACGCATTCTCGATGGTCGTCGCTGTTTTACACGCTCGCACACTCACACTTTTTATCTCTGGTTGTCGTAGTTGAACGTAATTTCGCTAAGAGTCGCGATTTTTCCTTGAGTTTTTGCGGTCTTCTAGCATTTTCAACTTTTGTCGCTATTTAGTTCAGTTGAGGCGACTGCTCAGACACGTTTGAACCCTCACAAGACTTCTGTCGCTATTTATCGTGTTCGAGCTCTCCGAGAGAGATTTTTGTCGATATTTACGTTGTTTAGTTCGTACTTCCCAGACACATTTTCGATGATCGTCGCTGTTGTTCGTGCTCGCACACGGACATTATGTTATTGCTATTTGTCGTAGTTGAGCGCAATTTCGCTAAAAGTCAATATTTTTCTTGAGTTTTACGGTCTTCTAGCGTTCGCAACTTTTATCGCTATTTATCGCAGTTGCGGCAATTGCACAGACACGTTGGAACCCTCACGAGACTTTTATCGCTACTTATCGTGTTCCAGCTCACGGAGAGAGATTTTTTGTTGTCATTTAGGTTGTTTTTTGCGTACCTCCCAGACACGTTTGTCCTGGGCAGCTCTGAGCTGCTTTGTGGTGCTCTGGGCTGCCCTGGGCTGGTTTGGGCTGCTCTAGGCTGCTCTGGGCTGCTCTGGGGTGCTCTGGGCTCTCTTGGGCTGGCTCTTAGCTGCTCTGGGGTGCTCTGGGCTGTCCTGGGCTGCCCTGGGCTGCTCTGGGCTGCTCGGGGCTGCTCTGGGCTGCTCTGGGCTGCCCTGGGTTGCTCTGGGCTGCTATGGGCTGCTCTGGGGTGCTGTGTTGCAAAATGCCCATGGCTTCTCGCCCGGGCGGCTTGCACCGTTTCCCAATAGTGCGATGCCTTTCTCGACCGTTTTTCTTGCTTTGGCCGATGTGTGTCATTGTTGCTCATTAAAATTGCATATTTTGCCAACTTGTAAAAAACATGACTAGCGTCAAAGGGTGTTTCTTTTCGATTTTTTGCTGTATTATTACTTTAGTTCTACCCATTTTCTAGTTTTTAGAAGAAGCAGTAGAAGTATAAGTCGAAGTAGAAGTAGACGTCGAAGTAGAAATGGAAGTAGTAGTAGACGTCGACGTAAAAGTAGAAGTAGAAGTAGACGTCGATGTAGAAGCAGAAGTAGAAGTAGAAGCAGAAGCAGAAGTAGAACCGTCCTGAGATCACCAACATCGATGAGCGCACCAGATGACAAGTGAAAAAGTTGAACATTGAACCATTGAACCATGACAAGTGAACCAATTCAATCATTGATTTACACTCCCGCGAAGGGGCTTACCGGTAAGGAATATGAGACGGAGTATACTCTTTTGAAATGGGCAGAACAGGGGGCCACGGCCCCTGTGGTGTCAATAAGAATAGCACATATACCTTTTCATAGCCCTAATATATTCTTTCCTAATGGGGTTCAATCCACATTTTAATTACATCCTTTTCGGATGTTAAGAAATTACCGAATTCTTGGCAGAGTACCCTCAATCCTTAAAATACCGATTTCTGGACGCAATTACTGACGGCACCTTGAGCTCTCCGCAAATGGTCCCCCACCCCAGTGGCCCAATGGGCCCATGGTCCCCATAGGGCCCATGAAGGTTTTATGGTTTGATACTTCGGGGGTTCGATTCCTTAGAGAACAATTCCTTGACATATGAAAACGGTGTAAAACCATTCGATATTCGTTAAAATGACAGATTGTTGTTTGGGTGCGTCTTTCGAAAATGTATTTTCCCCGGAGGGTTGGCCAGAACAAAAACAAAAATGGGTTTGCCTGGCGGGCAAAATCTTGGTTGCCCCCACCAGTCTTTTGCCCTATATTAGCCACTCCCAATGCCCATATAAGGCAAAATACAAAGAATGACAGAAATAATACAAACAACAAAAAATCCAATATATATATATATATATATTATGATATATATATATATACATATATGTCGTATATCAAACCCCATTAACTACTTTTCAATATGTGAATGATGACAGTTTTTTAATCGGTTGACTTGCGGTCAGGGTTGGCGTTGCGACAATGCCTTCGTAGTACGCCTAGCTGTGTATAGAGAATACTACAGCTAATGCTCATCCCCAGTGAAGGCCAATGGCCAAGGGGATTAATAGGAAATATTATGGGGTGTTTTATTTTTCCCTAAACCCCAAACCCACGCACTCCCACACACTCCCAACACACTTCCAACACACTCCCACATGTACATACACCGTTTTCATATGTTAAGGAATTGGTGTTTATAGGGAATATACATATATATATATATGTATACATATTGGATTTTTTATATTAATTCTTTACCCCACTAGCCAATATCCCAGCACAATTCGGGCATACTTTTCAATGTGTTCTTGGAAGGGATGTACCAAAATCGATTTTTGACCGATGCGGGTCCAGATCGGAGTTCCGGACACATAAGTACCACAACATAGCACGGAATTTCGAGACGGATCCAATGGGACCGGTCCCGGGGTCTGCATCCCATACTTTCCGATAAAAAACAAATTTAACTGTTTGATTGGCGTTCGAATTTTTGGGGCTTATCGTTCCGATTAATCATGAATCATTTAGTGACGACCGGAAATACTATACAGTCAAGTTGGCTATATATGGTCAGGTTCTAAGGTCAGCAAGCTTGGAATTAGCTAATTGGCTAATAGGGAATATATAAAATATATATATATATATATATATATATATAATAGGAAACATATATATATATATATAAACCCTAAACCCTTCAAACCCCCCTATATACCCAATTTTTGGGAGTTCTTTTGAGCGCCCTTCGAGGAAAATACATTTTCGAAAAACGCCGCCCCCAAAAATCGGCGCGGATCTCCTAAGGTCACCACGGCTCTTGCTTGGGCCGAGGCGTGTCCGTCCATACCAACTTGACTGTATAGGCCATTCGAGTAATTACAAAAGTGTTGTTAATTGGGTCTGCCTATTCGTTCGCCATCCACCAAAATGGTGTCGGCCAGCCCCCAAAACTTCAGTGGACCACTAATCGTGTGTGTGGTCTTGAAGGTATCTGTATTTTTTTGAACTCCCAACCCGCGAACAGCAAACCTTAAACTAATTTGTTGAAGCGTTTTATGTGTTTCTGTGCAGTCTGCTTGTATTCATGGCATGTCTGTCGAAATTACACGCATAAATCTGTCCTCAATTAGAAGAATTCTTGATTCTGGACCCATTTCGTGCTCAATTTCGTCAAAAGGACCATTCCAGCATTTCCCTCTGTCTCTTGGAAGGTAGTTGATGGTGTTTAATACTAATGGGCTTCAATAAAAATGGAGATCAAACCCTTATGTAGATTACACCCCCATCACCACAGGGGGCCTGTGCCGAAGGCCGCGGCCCCTGTTCTGTCCATTTCATTTGAATTTATGCCTTCTCATATTCCTTATACAATCTTCAGAAATTGTTAAAAAGGTGGCGTCGTTGTGTTGGGAGATCGAAAAACATACATCTGCCAGAAAACTATTTTGTTAACCGTCCCATGGATTTCTGGCGGAGTTCCGGACGGCACCTTGAGTTCTCGGCGAGTGGTCCCCCACCCCAGTAGCCCATGGGCCCCATGGGCCCAATTTACCTAAATGTCACGATTTTGTTCCAGAATCGACAGTTTGAGCTGAAACTTGATCCAAATCTATCCGTATCGGTCCAAATAATTAAATAGGCCGAGTTACCAGTAAATATTCAAGTCATTTTTTGTGTTTACACAAAAAATACAACGAACACACACACATTGGTATATATTCATTGGTAACTCAGCGTATTCATTGGTAAATCATTTTGGGGTGTGTTCGTTTTTTTATGTGGGATTACTGATTTGTGGTGAGGGCATGGTCTACGATGACAGTCAAACAATACCCCCTTTTCGCAGAAAAGTCTTAGATGCTTTGCTCTTTCGATAAAAACGAACATTGTAGATTTGTACGAAACATTTGAGGTATACGCCCCCACCATGGCAATAAGAAATAGTTTGGGCCAGCCAGATACTCGTTTTCCTGGTTGTTTGTAATAGAGGTAGATAGGGAACCCACGTTTTCAGGCCAGATTTGAGTATCTCAATTTCTTGTTGCCATGGTGGGGTGGTGCACATCCGCCCGTTTGTCCGCCTGTGCTTCCGCCCCTCCGTCCGTCCGCCTGTTTGTCTGTCCGTCCGCCCATCGCCCGGCGTCCGCTCGCCGTCCGTCCGCCGTCCCTCCAAATCGGCGCATTTGGGCCCCATCGGGCCGGACTGACCCCATGGAACTATTAATTGAGGCCCGTGGGTCCCAGCAGATTTTTCAGGGAAAGTTATGGAGCTCATGGTTTACTCGCCCTAAGTAACTTGCTAAAAAACTCGCGGTACTTGTTTTTATTGCAGCGCACTTCCTTATATTCACAACTATATATTCATCTAGGTATCGTGCGGGCTCTGTGGGCAGCTTGCTTGGCTGATCGAGGACTGTAAAATTCCGAGCCCTCACCTTGACTCACTTGGCGGTTGTTGTTTTTTGCGCAGTTTGTGTATCGAGTCACCCAATAATCTTCATGCATTGAGCAGATGAAGTTCATATGAAGCAGATCTCAAATATGTTCAAACCATACGACAGTAATGAGACATACCTGTAGTGCGACCATGCATGTTTTCCCTAAGCGGGAATATGTCAAACATATACACAGCACTTGAAAATAGCGCATTCCGCATTTATTTCAATAGTTATTTCGTGTGTGTTATATGTGTGTTCGAACGACTCCCAAACTCTTGTGCAACTATAGACTTTATAGCAATTCGGAAGGAATGTGCATTTGGCCGGACGGATTATTGATCAACCTTGCGCACACAGACTCTTACAAAGCGAGGACACCAGCACAAAGTTTGGGTCTAGGCCAGTCGGTGAGATGGCTCTTGCGCAGCCAACAATCGTGAATTACAGTTTGAAGTGAGGATTCTCGAGATGACGAGTTAGTTGGACCTCGAAGTTTATAAGTACAATAGTTGTAAGGGAATTGCTTTTGTGTCTGTCGGATATCGTTGACGACTTGTTTGTGGTATTGGCAGGGGTAGTTGATTGTTGCACATGTTGGTTCCTGTATATGAGACACCTAATAATACCCATGCCCAGTCAAGGCCTCTAAATTGGTTAATGAAAAAGTGATCCTCATTTGATATGGTTTAATGTGCCATCCACCATAGTGGATTCCACTACATCGGGTACATATGACAGATCTTACCATTAGTTTTCGCAGAAAACCGAGCCGACATAGTCTGAGTTACGCTCCCTCGACTATATGCCACTAGACTAGCGCCTTCCAACGACCATGTAACACAAATCAAAAACATGTGTGGATACTCCGCATCTCGTAATAATCGTGACGGGGTAGGGTGGTGGCAGGGATGCCCCAACCTTGTTTGTGAGGCATGGGGTGGGGAAGGATTTGGGACTTGTACTGAGGGTCGCATGTGTGTGTGTGTGTGCCCTAACTTCGTTTGTGAGCCGTGGGGGGGTGGAAGTTTGGACATGTGGGGGAGGCCGTGGGGAGGGGCGATTGTTGTCTAGTACGGCCCAGTGGTGCTTCGTATGGCCATGTGGTGTTTAGTATGGCTAGCTTGGCCACCCGAGCCTCGAATGAGGTGCGCGTTGCCAACTTGGTAGTTATTCTAAGGCAGGAAACGACATCCCGCATAATATCTGGATGTAAGGAACGAACCCCGCCTCCCCATGTTGGCCATACTAAACACAAGTTTGTGTATGCAAATGTCATTTCCAAATTTCCTTGGCACGGTAATTACACATCTTGCTGATGTAGCGTGCGCTCCGTGCTTACACCTCGTTTTCTGTTGTTTAGGTGCGCATTTGATGGGAACTTTGTGTTTTATCTCTCTCACACTCGGTCTGGCATAACGCGTTGTGTGCTATTTTGGGCGGCCACCACGCAGTGGTGCCATGAGGCATCACGATGAATCTAGTCAAGTGCAATCGTGTTCGATTGCATTCCCTGTAGTGTCGCATCTGTGAAATTTGCACCTCGCTTGCATGCAAGACGTCCTGCCAAATGCTGTTGTCAGTCAATTGTACATCGAACAATCGAACATTGTCGAACCATGCCACCAGAGACACATAGAGTACCCAGGCTCAGATTCTCCGGATATGTTCATGTTGACTAGAAACTGGCGGCCGCCGTTCTGCAGGCAATCAGCGAAGATGAGAAAGCCCATCTTTTGAGCTTGCACGACATGTCTCGCCTCAATTTACCTCCCGCAGTGTAAATTACCGACTCGTTTATATTCCGCCTTCAGGATCCCCCGCATGTTGGTCAGGACAGCTTCACCTTGTGGGACAAAGGCGAGCTCTTCGTGTCTGCACGTGCCACCCTTGCAAGCATCCGTTCTGTCGAATGCAATTTTGCTGTTTCCGGGGTCGCTGTCCATTGCCGGAGCGATAGCACAGACAGTGTCCGCAACGATCGAGGCAACCATGCGGTGCTTAGTCAGCATGACTTTGAGACAGCAGCCTTCTTTCCATGGACCAGAGGTTCATCCAAGGGGGTGGCAATGCTGAAATTCAGCTGATCCTCGGGTCCCCAGGCATCCCTACCCATGGCGGATAAGTGGAGCAAGAGGCACAGAAGCGTTCTCCGTGGGCCGACAAGAGTAGCTTGCTGCGAGGTCTGCAGGACATGGTGTGTGGCTTGACCTCCAATGTCGAGCATGGGCACCAATCCGGCTGCCACAGAAAGGAACAGATAATCGCCCCCGCCTCTTGCTTCAAGTGATTTGATTCGCATGGCCGAATCAAACTTGGTGGCCACGAAGTCTTGCAGCTGCTGCGACACGGTACAGATTACCAGACCGAAAGGACGGGCAGCAATCAGCAAGTCTGGTGCTGGCCGTGCCAGCTTGAAGCGAAGCCTCATTACCGGGAGAAGAAGTTGGATCTGACCGCTTGGATGGGAGTACGTAGTGTGCTTCGTGCTCGTGCTTGACTCGAAGGCTGCTCCATCAGCTGCTGCACATGCAGCTGCATGTCAAGCCAAAGCTCCTCCCTATGCTGCTCATTAACACATTTATTTTGAGGTGGTGTTATCGGTTTCGTTTGTGGTGGTGTTGTTGGTTTTTGTGGTTTGGCTTGTTCATGTCTGTGTGTTGCTCGCGTCTGCTCAGCAACTTGACCCCACTTCTTGTTGCAAGCAGCACCGTCTATACATTAAATCTTGATCCTTGAAACACTTATGAAAAATGTCATGTTGGCCTGTTTCAGTCTCTCTAGAGTGGTCAGCTAATGTGTGAGGAGCTGGAGGCTCCAGGTATACCTTCGGTGGTCTGCCTCTGTTTGGGGGTGGCACAGCTCAGCTGGTCGAAAGGCCTTCCCTGGGTGATGGGGCTCTTCGGTGGTCTGCCTCTGTCGGGGGCGGCACAGCTGAGGAGGTCGAGAGGCTTTCCTTGAGTGATGGACTGATCATACAATATATGAACCTTCGGTGGTCTGCCTCTGTCAGGTGTGGCCCAGCTCAAGGGGTCGAGAGGCTTTGCTTGGGTGATGGGCTCATAAAGACAGTATGCTGTAGGGACTCGCGCGTTGTTTATCCTCCGGGCCAAGGCTCGAGATGTCTAACATCGGCAAATGAGAACATTGTCCAAATCACAAACTCAAACAGTCTTGGGCCATACTAGACACCATTCGGCCGTACTAAACACCACTCGGCCTTACTTGACACTAGTTTGCGGAATCCCCACGTGCCCACATTTCCAAACTAAGACCAAAACAGCTGGCCATACTAAACACCAGCTGGCCGTACTAAACACCAGTTGGTCGTACTAAAGAAGTCTGCCATGCGGATGGGCGGGGTAGCTGGTTTGTGAGATATGGGGATGGATGTTTGGGAAGATAAGTTGAGGTTGTGTGAGATGGGAGATGGAATGTTGGACTTTTGTTAAGGTGTTTGGGTGGGGGACGCTCGGAGCTTGTTTGTGAAGCGTTGGGGAGGGGGGATGGAATTTCGGACTTGGGTCGAGAGTCGGGTTGGGGGCCCGGAGCTTGTTTGTGAGTCTCATGTCCCCCATTATCATGAGATACGGAGGAATATAGAGGAGTAGTATTCATATTAGTGCATGAGTTTGTTTAGAACATGGAACAGTACAATACAATACAACGGTTTACAAGTATCAACATAATACAAAATCGGCCAGCACCTCCAGCTCTCCAGAGCGCTTGCCTACCCCAGCACCGACTATTCGACCTCGGATGGTGCGCCAAAACCATGGTAGCTAGGGTGCCTAATGATAATCTATATATATAATTATATATATATACATATATATATATATACGTACACATAAAAAAGCATAGTCCATATACCACACATATGCAAAATTATTATATTGTTTGTGAAACCGATAATTGGAGGGAGTTTGTGTAACTCACATCATCTGGGCCGAAACTGCGAGTGGCAGGAAGGGGTCCGATGGGCGTTTCCAGAGTCGTTTTGGAGAAATGCCGCCAAAGACACCGACGACCATATGAATTACGTATGTCTCCAAAATGGGGCCTCAATTTTGGTGCGCCGTGGTTCAGAATCCTGTCTCTCCAAAACTCCCGCGCCCACCTTCCAAATTCGACACTCTTAAAATTGTTGCTTATTGGGCGCACTTCTGGCAGCACCCTGAGCTCTAAGCAAGTGGTCCCCCACCCCAGTGTCCTAAAATGTTGAAAATCCCAGAATGTTTGGTCCCCGTCGCTTGAACAATGGTACTAACCATTTCTACATGCAACTTCGATGCAAAAAACAAACCTGGTGCCTCTAACCATGTCCCCGACGTGTTTTGAAGGGACCCTGGGCCGGAAACTAGGGTTTAGGGACCCACTGCTGGAAATATATTGACCGGCCCCAAAGCCCATAGAACAGCCATTTGCTAAGTTTCCATTATTAATTCAAAACCAACAAATACCATTAAACCAACAATTAATTACCAATAATTCGGCCCGAAACCAATAATTACCAAGAATTAATTGTTGGTAAACCAAATAAATATTGTTGGACAATGGTCCATCACGCTTGAAATTGTGCGCGTAGTGCTATGGAGATTGGGGCCGGCCAAGAAATATACAAGATTCCAGATAAACCGCCCAAGCGGCCCCCTTATGTCAATCCAAAAACAAATCAAGATTCAAAACACATCTGCTGGTGCGCACAAACAAAGCGCGGGAACGACCTTGACCAGGCGGCTGAATTATAATATACAAAGCCTAATGGAAACTAAATAGCAATTCACAACATATGGGGACACCATACACCACCACCTGGTTTGGGCAAAAAGAAGATGGTTGGTGTATACCACTTTTCAAATATGTAGCAAAACACACAAGGTGCACCTTCGGCGCGCCCCACGGGGGTGGGCCGCATCCCTGTGGTGGTGTGTTTTGTTGCATATACACCCAGCCATTTTCTTAGTTTTTTGGGGCCCAAAACCCGGTGGTGTATAATTATACGGTGTCCACAACATACAACATACGTTTAGAATCCCATTCATGTATACTAACAGTTTATTCGCAACAGTGTTTCATTTTCTGTACTTATGCATCGGTGGACTTCAGTTGGGGGGCCACAACGGAGGCTCCAACAACATGTAACGAAAAACGAACATCTGTGTGGATATGTTTATCTCATCTGTTCCTAGACCTTGCATATAGAATACTAGTTGTTCCGTAATTGTTGTTTCAGATGGATTGTCACGGAATATTTATTTTGAATATAGTTTCTCCTTGGATTCAATTTAATTAGTTTAACGCGCAAAATCCAAGAGCTAACATACTTTAGCGTATACAGCACAAGATTTAGCATACTTCATTGTACACGATTTCTAATACTTAACGTAATCAACATAATTTAAGGTACCAAATCCTAGGTCTAACATAACATAATGTGAATGAACGTATTCTCAATATTACAGATCCGAAGACATGTACCTAGGATCTTCTCTCTATGTCTCCTCGAAGGATTCCATCGAAAACCACTTAAGTTTTTCATTTCCTATACTTACAGACTATTGCTTAGTGTAGGTGGATTGACCGGCACCGGTTGTTTCAACCGGGGAGACGGACCCATCAACCTGCAGTTAGGGATGCTTTGCGTCGACCGCCGGCCGGCCGGCGGCGTGGGCCCCATGGGCCCCATGGGCCCCATGGGTCCCATGGGTCCAATGGGGCCCATGGGGCCCACCAACCTGCAGTTGGAGTTGATTTGGCACCCGGGCTCAAAATCAACCGGTGCTTAAGCAACAGTCTGTATACTTATGAGTCAATGGGTTCCAGTTGGGTGGCCACAAAGGAAGCCTCAAAACTGGCCACATGTTACGAACAAACACATTGCAGGAACGACCTCGGCTCGCCAAGCGGTTGAATTACATTCAAAACAAAATGGAAATCAAATAACAGCTAACAACGTACGCTCCGGGTTTTAATACATGGGCGGCGTGCCCGCCCATGTATTAAAAATCACGTGTATAAAAAACCATGGCCCAATGGGTCCCGTGGGCCCACGGGCGCCAGGGGCCCCACGGGCCCATTGTGCCCCAGCCGGTGCCAAAACCATGTATCAAAAATCCCATGTATAAAAAAACAAGTGTACATAATAATCAACAAACACACCAAATGAACACATAAATAATACATAATAATCAATACAACTCAATAGCAAGTAATACATGAATATATGTGTATATATGTATATATATATATATATATTCGAAGTAAGGAACAACCGATCGTAAATAATAACAAATAAGTAATGCATGAACACAAACAACTACAAACCTTTGAATAAGCAGTCAGTTATAACTATTAAATAATATATGTCAAATAATAAGTACTGATTGACGACTAACAGTTCGAATTCAATAATCAGTACATATCGAGTACACGAATACCCAAACATCCAATAAAGGATCAACAATATAATAAAGAATGTAGAAACTACAAGGGTTGTAGGTTTTGCTTTCAAGGGTTCATGTTTCCTCGTTTGCTAGGTTTCTTGGAATGCTATCACACATATTACAATAGAATTCGAGTGGTTGTCCCGTGGCCATTGTTAGTTCACGTTGTGTAGGTGAGGGCATGTTGAACCAAAGTTGCACTTCGCAAGTGGTGTTGCTTCTTGAACTCATGTCCTGAGTTGTCGTGGAGAGTTTTTTCTGCAGTGAAAGGAAAGAAAAACACACACTTGCCTTTGACCTGTAAACCTTTAAGTGTGTGTGTGTATATGCGTGTGTGGTGTTGCGTGTATGCTTTTGTTATGTCCGTGAGGTTGTGTGGTCGTTTTTTTTTTTATCCACCAGTGAAGGTAGCATCGAAATGATACATGTTGGTTTGTTGTAGTTTGCTATGTTGGTTTGTTGTAGTTGCTTGTGCTTGGTTCTGGTTCTGGTTCAAATCATAAATATCTTATACGAGGTCATGTTGCAGTTTGTGCATGCTCTACGAGTATATGACTTAAGGCGTATTGCTATGACTTCAATATGTTTGAGTTCGAACAATAAGTATTGTTCTGATTTGAGGTTGTGTATGCAGGTGTGGTCGTGTGTGTGTGTTTCCACTTGAGTGTGCTCCCACTTCTGCATGCAGCATGTGGTTGTTTGTTTTGCATTTCACATATGGACATGATATAAGAACATGCGTACCTACCTGCGTTGCTAAATTTCTTGTGGAGCCCCATAAGCCCTATTTTGCGGCCCCGGCTCCCTGAACCTTTTGTTCGGCCCCGGGGCCCTTCAGAAAAGGTCGGGGATGTGACTAAATGCATAAACGGTGTTTGTTGTGTCGAATTTGCTTATGAAAACGGGGCAAATTCATTGTACAATCGAGTAACATCTTCCCACAATTTGGGTTTTCAACATTTGGGGAGGTTCTTTGGCCACCCCTTCGGGGAGAACACATATTCGAAAACACGCACCAAAAACAAAATCCAACCCACATATCGCAATTACATCGTATCCCGGTGAATTCTGTGTCCGCACGAAATGTAGCAACTTCCGCTGGTAGCCTTAAACAGTTGAAGTCATAATACGAGATAAAGTCCATCACTTGGCAAATGATTCACAATTTCATTTCGGTGGTGCACAGTTTTAGGGATCCAGTTCCTAATGGGAAATAGGATCCCCCAATTTGTTCACCTCCGAAATGAGTTGATGAATAACATGGCAGGTGAAGGACTTTACTAGT
>Ga0099797_100701_pt1 | contig 20518 bp, 17 predicted proteins | sample Uncmet_Sort48C_1_FD_89871 | JGI IMG/M metagenome (GOLD analysis project Ga0099797, IMG submission 89871) | Marine eukaryotic communities from CALCOFI LINE 67, Pacific Ocean - C012_Sort48C_1 | ecosystem: Environmental > Aquatic > Marine > Oceanic | place: Pacific Ocean: Monterey Bay | collected...
TGCCCCCGTTAGGCCTTGGGGGTTCTATGGCCGTCGCCGTTTTGGTCCGAGTCGTCCCCCACCCCGATTGCTGTGCCGCTGTATGTCTTGCAGCACTTCAGCCTTGACCCATGCCTTGCAGGAGCTCGCCGCAGCCCGCGCCTCGCAGGAGCTCGCCGCTGCCCTCGCCTCGCAGGAGCTCGCCGCAGCCCTTTCCTCTGCGAGCCCAGGCACTTCGCAAGCTGGAGGACATCCAGGCTCCCCTATCAGCAAAGAAGCTGCAGTTGCAGGAGCAACAGTTGCTCAGCCAGATCGCCAAGGCCGAGCAGGAGGAAGCAGCCCTCGACAGGGCACTGGCAGCAGGAGCAGCCGGCAGCTCACGATCCCGCACTTCTTCTCATCCGCCTCGCCGGCCCCCGCAGGAGGGGCGACAGGCCTCAGGCAGCTCACGATCCCGCACTTCTTCTCCACCTCGCAGGCCGCAGTTGCCCGCTCCGATGGCGTTCGCCGGTTCGGTACCAGTGGCGAAGGCCTCAATGATGGCGAAGGCCCCGAGGACACCGACTGTCAGCCGCAGTCCGAGCCGCTCAGGGACTTGGAGGTCCATGTCAAGGACTTGTCGATCTCGGTCCCGGTCTCGCTCGCCGCCCGTGTGCGGCAGCCCCCCATGGAGGACGAGGCAGTAGCAGCAGCCGCAGCAGCAGCAGCATGTGCAGCACAAGCGGTCTCGCCGGCACCAGAAGCACAGGCACAAGAAGGCCAAGAAGGCCAGCAAGCAGTCTCGCCGGCACCAGATGCACAGGCACCAGAAGTGAGCCGTGGAGGCCCGCATTCCGGATGTGTCCCCAGGGTTCTCTGGGCAGACCTCGACATCGCCGATGCCGAAGAGAGTGATGCCGAAGAGCCGATTTGGCTGCTTGGCTCCTCTTGGCCCTTGCTCGTACAGAGCTTGCAGGGCACCGAGTGGCAAGAGCCGAAGTCCACCATCGAGCACAAGCCCGCCAAGAAGCAGAGCTTGCAGGGCAACGAGTGGCATGAGCCGAAGTCTACCACCCTCGAGCACAAGAATGCCATGAAGCAGAGCTTGCAGGGCACCGAGTGGCAAGAGCCGAAGTCCAATGTCGACAAGTCTGGGGAGGCTACCGACATCGAGCACAAGAATGCCGAGAAGCAGGATGAGTCCCATGCCTTGCAGAGTGGCCGTCCCCCGGATCGCTCCAGACCCCCCGAGGCGGGGAGGTCGGATGTTGTGATCGTTCTCGAGCTCATCAGGGATTCGCTGGGGCCCCAGGTGCTCGCGGAGGTTACCGACCTCTTGCTTGAGTGCGGCGGCCAGGAGGAGGCCGCCATTCAGCTGAGGGGCAGGGCTTGGCGAGCCCTCATGAAGCAGGCTACAGGCATTCGCAGGCAGCATGCTCGCGGCAAGCTCGAGGCAGGCTCGCTGGCTGCCTTCGTGAAGGCCATCCGTCAGTTCGGCTGATTCGCGGTGGTGTGAGGCATATCTTCCCGGCATGAGAAATTGAGCGGACGCCTTGGGCACCTACAGTAGTCTCCGGATCGCGTGTATGTGCAGCTCAGGTGGTTTGTAATGAAGTGGTAAATGTTGGTGAAGTAATGCAATAGGATTCCTATAGATTTCCCATAGAATGCAACCTATCTTATATAATTATGTAAATACTATTTATGTGTTGATATTCTGTCGGATTCCGACATATTTCATATAGGATGCGGCTTGTCCTATGTAATAGTTGGTTAGTTACAATGCTTAGGGTTGTTGCTCGGATATCTATAGGTTTCCTGTAGAATGTAGCTTGTCTTATATTATTGTTCAAATATTAATGTATGTTTAGATATTTCAATCGTCTTCCTGTCCTGTGTCTTTCCTATAGGATGCAGCCTATCTTACATATGTGTTTAGATGCTAATTCATGTTTGTCGATTTCAATAGGAGTCCTATATGTTCCGATAGGATTTAGCCACTTTTTTCACTTGTTTAGATATCCAGGAGGGCTTCGCCCAGACCGCCGCGCTCGGAGTTTTACTGCGAAGCGAAGGCGGACTTGGAGCAAATGTGAGCATATGCGATGCCTGTGCGGCGGATTTGCAACGACATGGAAGCGAAAGTCAGCATATGCGATGCCTGTGCAGCGGATTTGAACGAAAGAGAGCATATGCGGAGCCTGTGCAGCGGATTGGAAGCGACATTGAAAGGAAAGTCAGCAAATGCGGTGCCTGTGCAGCGGATTTTGATGCGAAAGTAACCAAATGCCACACCTGTGCAGTGGATTTGTGCGAGTACGGCAGCAAGGGCGGACCTCTGGGGGGCCGGTAAAACAAGCATGTTCATCGAAAGTGACCGTTTTACGTCGACGGGAGCATCGTTTGTTCGAAAACCAGCTTGGTGGGCCCCCCTTAAGTGACTTTACAGTCACTTTACATTTACAATGTAATTTAACAGAATGGTGAAACGGCCTCCTCCTTAACACGCCGTTACCGCATGCTACAGCATAGCGCGGCGGATTGTGCTGAGCTTCGCTCCTTCCGCCGCGGCTGGATGGCATTGCTTGCGTGTGAAAATAAACTGTGAAATTAAACAGCACGACGCAGCGTCGAATCAAGGCGTTGTCTTTCCCCTATTTGCAAACAGTTCTCAGAAGTTGTTACCTAGGACAGAGCAGCCTTCATACCTGATACAGGATAGGTGATGCAGGATACCATAAAACAAAATCCTAAAAAAGAAGCCATAAGTTCAGCTACAAACATTTGTTTCCAAAAAGGCGCCAGAGAAGTCACACAAGGACAGGGTACCCATTTCTCGCTAATGGAATCCTTGGGAGCACCGCCTTTTCCGCCAACCCTAAGACAGGGAAGCAAAGACGCGCAATGGTGCGCAAAGCAAAGACGCACAAAGCAAAGCGAAGCGAAGCGAAGCGAAGCAAAGCAAAGCAAAGCACAGCACAGCAAAGGAAAGCAAAGGCGCACAAAGCAAAGCAAAGCAAAGCAAAGCACAGCAAAAACGCGCAAAGCAAAGCGAAGCAAAGGCGCGCAAAGAAAAGCAAAGCAAAGAAAAGCAAAGCAAAGCAAAGACACACAAAGCAAAGCAAAGCAAATCAAAGCAAAACAAAGATGCGCACAAACGCGCGAAGACTCGCAAAGCAAAGCGAAGAGAAGCGAAGAGAAGTGAAGCGAAGCGAAGCGATGCAAAGCAAAGCAAAGACGCACAAAGCAAAGCAAAGACACGCAAAGCAAAGCAGAGCAAAGCAAAGCGAAGCAACGCAAAGCAAAGGAAAACACAGCACAGCAAAGCAAAGCAAAGCAAAGACGCGCAAAGCAAAGCAAAGCAAAGATGCACAAAGCACCGCAAAGCAAAACCAAGACGCGCAAAGCAAAGCAAAGCAAAGAAAGGCAAAGCAAAGCAAAGCAAAGACACGCAAAGCAAAGCAAAGCAAAACAAAGACCCGCAAAGCAAAGCAAAGATGCGCAAAGCAAAGCAGACCAAAGCAAAGCGAAGCAAAGCAAAGCACAGCAAAGAAAAGCAAAGCAAAGACGTGCAAAGCAAAGCAAAGGGAAGCAAAACAAAACAAAGATGTGCCAAAACGCGCAAAGACAGCGAAGCGAAGTGAAGCGATGCAAAGCAAAGCAAAGCAAAGCAAAGCAAAGACACACAAAGCAAAGCAAAGACGCGCAAAGCAGAGCAAAGCAAAGCAAAGCAGAGCAAAGCAAAGCAAAGCTTGATAACTCAGCCAAAAAATGTTTTTTTCCCCCAAAGACACAAAAACAAACATAAAAAAAGAAACAACGCACAAGGCATCAAGAAAACTTTCAAAATTGCATTTTTGCATTTGGGTCACCTGTCTTGCATTATTCCAAAAAATCCACATATGTCAAAACACAAAAAATAGCAAAATGGAGCCCAACATGGTGCCCGAAAGAGGCTCCGAAAATGAAGAAATCCCGTCAAACAAATTCAAAAGTACAGATCCTTTTGTATTCTATTTTCGAAAACTTTGTAATGCAAATATCGCAGCAATTTGGCTGCCAGGGGGCGTGCCAAGTTCCATTCTATACGTAAAATACAAGTGTTTTCGTCGAATCCCCTTTTGCGCATTCCTCGCTCAAAGGCGTCCCAAAACACCAAAAACAACATCTATTCGGCAGCACTTTTGGCACCAAAATCCACTTCAGCACCCCCTCGAACAGTCATCAATGTTCTTTAAATTTTCATAGCTATTTTTTACAATGCTTTGGCGTCAAAATGATTCCTGAAACCTCGGGTCGGTGGCACCAAGGCTTGGCTCTGGAGCACTGGTAAAACCACAACTTTTGATTAAAAGTGTCAAAAACACACAGCGGGAGCGCATTTTCCATAATTGCTCAAACCAGGGCCGTTAGAGAAGGGGTTTAGGGATGCCGCTGCGTTGCGCAGCATTGCATTGCACAGCATTGCATTTTTTTTTCTCTATCTTATTCTATCATGGCTCATACTGACCTGACACGCCGATATCGGCAGGGCTTAGCCCTGCCGCGGCGCATTGTGCTGAGCTTCGCTCCTTCCGCCGCGGCTGGATGGCATTGCTTGCGTGTGAAAATAAACTGTGAAATCAAACAGCACGACGCAGTGTCGAATCAAGGCGTTGTCTTTCCCCCCTTTGCAAACAGTTCTCAGAAGTTGTTACCTAGGACAGAGCAGCCATCATACCTGATACAGGATAGGTGATGCAGGATACCAGAAAAATCCTAAAAAACAAGCCATCAGTTCAGCTACAAATATTTGTTTCCAAAAAAGGCAACAGAGAAGTCACACAAGGACAGGGTACCCATTTCTCGCTAATGGAATCCTTGGGATCACCGCCTTTTCCGCCAAACCTAAGACAGGAAAGCAAAGACGCGCAAAGATGCGCAAAAACGCGCAAAGCAAAGACGCGCAAAGCAAAGCAAAGCAAAGCGAAGCGAAGCGAAGCACAGCACAGCACAGCAAAGCAAAGCAAAGCAAAGCAAAGACACGCAAAGCAAAGCAAAGCAAAAACGCGCAAAGCAAAGCAAAGCAAAGCCAAGCAAAGCAAAGAGGCGCAAAGCAAAACAAAGGAAAGCAAAGCAAAGCAAAGACGCGCAAAGCAAAGCAAATCAAAGCAAAACAAAGACGCGCAAAAAAACGCAAAGCAAAGCAAAGCGAAGCAAAGCAAAGCACAGCACAGCAAAGCAAAGCAGAAACGCGCAAAGCAAAGCGAAGCGAAGCGAAGCACAGCGAAGCAAAGCAAAGCACAGCACAGCAACAAAAACAAAGACGCGCAAAGCAAAGCAAAGCAAAGACACGCAAAGCAAAGCAAAGCAAAGACGTGCAAAGCAAAGCAAAGCAAAGGAAAGCAAAGCAACACAAAGCAAAGCAAAGACAAGCAAAGCAAAGCAAAGCAAAGCAAAGCAAAACGAAGACGCGCAAAGCAAAGCAAAAACGCGCAAAGCAAAGCAGAGCAAAGCAAAGCAAAGCGAAGCAAAGCGACGCAAAGCGAAGCAAAGCGAAGCAAAGCAAAGCAAAGCAAAGCAAAGACGCGCAAAGCAAAGCAAAGCAAAGCAAAGAAAAAACAAGGCAAAGCAAAACAAAGACGCGCAAAGACAGCGAAGCGGAGCGAAGCGATGCAAAGCAAAGCAAAGCAAAGACACGCAAAGCAAAAGCAAAGACGCGCAAAGCAAAGCAGAGCAAAGCAAAGCAAAGCTTGATAATTTAGCCAACAAATGTTTTTTCCCCCAAAACATCAAGGAAACCTTTCAAAATACACCAAAAGTCATAACAAGAATACAAGGCATCAAGAGAACCTCCCAAATTGCATTTTTGCATTTGGGTCACCTGTCTTGCATTGTTCCAAAAGTTACACATATGTCAAAACACCAAAAAATAGCAAAATGGATCTCAAAATGGTGCCCAAAAGAAGCTCCAAAAATTAAGAAATTCCGTCAAAAAGTCCCAAAAGTACATACAGATCAGTTTTTATTATATTTTTGGAAGCTTTGCAATGCAAATCTCGCAGCAATTTGGCTGCCAGGGGGCGTGCCAATGTCCATTCTATACAGTAAATACAAGTGTTGTCGTCGAATCCTCTTTTGCGCACTCCTCGCTCAAATGCGTCCCAAAATCCCAAAAACGATGTCTCTAAGGCACCACTTTTGGTACCAAAATCCATTTCAGTACCTCTTCAAACAGTCATCAAAATTCTTCAAAATTTCCCAGCTATTTTTTATTACGTTTTAGCGTCAAAATGACTCCTGAAACCTCGGGTCGGTGGCACCGGGACTTGGCTCTGGCACTTAGTAAAACCACCACGTTTAACCAAAAGTGTCAAAAACACAGGGCGGGAGTGCATTTTCCATAATTGCTCAAACCAGGGCCGTTAGAGAAGGGATTTAGGGATGCTGCTGCAGCATTGCATTTCTTTTTTTTTTTTCTATCTGATTCTATCATGGCTCATATTGATCTGACACGACGATATCGGCAGGGCTGAGCCCTTTGTGCTGAGCTTCGCTCCTTCCGCCGCGGCTGGATGGCAGTGCCTGCATGTGAAAATAAACTGTGAAATTAAACAGCACGACGCAGAGTCGAATCAAGGCGTTGTCTTTCCCCCCTTTGCAAAGAGTTCTCAGAAGTTGTTACCTAGGACAGAGCAGCCATCATACCTGATACAGGATAGGTGATGCAGGATACCATAAAAAACAATTCCTAAAAAAGAAGCCATAAGTTCATCGACAAATATTTGTTTCCCAAAAAGGCACCAGAGAAGTCACACAAGGACAGGGTACCCATTTCTCGCTAGTGGAATCCTTGGGAGCACCGCCTTTTCCGCCAACCCTAAGACAGGGAAGTAAAGACGCGCAAAGATGCGCAAAGACGCACAAAGCAAAGACGCACAAAGCAAAGCGAAGCGAAGCGAAGCAAAGCAAAGCACAGCACAGCAAAGCAAAGCAAAGCAAAGGCGCGCAAAGCAAAGCAAACAAAGCAAAGCAAACACACGCAAAGCAAAGCAAAGCAAAGCAAAGCAAAACCAAGACGCACAAAGCAAAGCAAAACAAAGAAAAGCAAAGCAAAGCAAAGACGCACAAAGCAAAGCAAAGCAAATCAAAGCAAAACAACGACGCGCAAATACACGCAAAGCAAAGCAAAGCGAAGAGAAGCGAAGAGAAGCGATGCAAAGCGAAGCAAAGAAATGCAAAGACGCGCAAAGCAAAGCAAAGACGCGCAAAGCAAAGCAGAGCAAAACAAAGCGAAGTAAAGCGAAGCAAAGCAAAACACAGCAAAGCAAAGCAAAGCAAAGACGCACAAAGCAAAGCAAAGCAAAGCAAAGCAAAGACGCGCAAAGCAAAGCAAAGCAAAGAAAAGCAAAGCAAAGCAAACCAAAGCAAAAACACGCAAAGCAAAGCAAAGCAAAACAAAGCAAAACAAAGATGTACAAAGCAAAGCAACGACGCGCAACGCAGAGCAAAGCAAAGCGAAGCAAAGCGAAGCAAAACAAAGCAAAACACAGCAAAGCAAAGCAAAGATGCGCAAAGCAAAGCAAAGGAAAGGAAAGCAAAGCAAAGCACAGCAAAACAAAAGACGCGCAAAGACAGCGAAGCGAAGCGATGCAAAGCAAAGCAAAGCAAAGACGCGCAAAGCAAAGCAGAGCAAAGCAAAGAAAAACTTGCTAATTTAGCCAAAAAATGTTTTTTCCCCCAAAAACATTCAGAAAACCTTCCAAATACATTAAAAATCACAAAAAAAAAACACAAGGCATCAAGAAAACCTCCCAAATTGAATTTTTGCACTTGTGTCACTTGTCTTGCATTATTCCAAAAATTCCACATATGTCAAAACACAAAAAACACGCGAAATGAAACCCAACACGGTGCGCAAAATAAGCTCCGAAAATGAAGAAATCCCGTCAAAAAAAACAAAAGTACAGATCCGTTTTTTATTATATTTTTGAAAGCTTTGCAATGCAAATCTCCCAGCAATTTGGCTGCCAGGGGGCGTGCCAATGTCCATTCTATACAGAAAGTACAAGTGTTTTCGTCGAATCCCCTTTTGCGCATTCCTCCCTCAAAGGCATCCCAAATCCCAAAAACGACGTCTCTTGGGCCCCACTTTTGGCGCCAAAATCCACTTCAGTACCTCCTCCAACAGTCATCAAAATTCTTGAAATTAGCATAGCTATTTTTTACCACATTTTGGCGACAATAATTGCTGCAACCTCGGGTCGGCGGCACCGGGCCGAGACCTCTGGGACTGTGGTAAAACCACTACTTTTTGTTAAAAGTGTCAAAAACATTGGGCGGGAGCGCATTTTCCATAATTGCTGAAACGCACCCCGTTAGAGAAGGGATTTAGGGATGCAGCATTGCATTGCGCAGCATTGCATTGCGCAGCATTGCATGTCTTTTTTTTTTTTCTATCTTATCTCTCTATGGCTCATACTGATCTGACACGCCGATATCGGCAGCGCTGAGCCCTGCCGCGGCGCATTTACAGGCTGCCGCCTCTGCCGCCGACCTCTCTAAACTAGAGGAATGGAGGAATGGAGGCCTCGAGAGAAGGCTGGAAGAACGGAGGCTCCGTGGCAGAAGCTTTGGCAGGCTGCGTCAGGAGAAGTTTGGGCAGCCTGTGGCAGCTTGTGGCAGTCTGTGGGGGGGGGCGCCAGGGATCCCCAGGGAGCCCCAGCGAGCCCCGGGGAGCGCCAGGAAGCGCCAGGGAGCGCCAGGGAATCCAAGGGAGCCCCAGGGAGCCCCAGGGAGGGAGGGGGGAGTGCCAGAAGGTTTGGCGGCCTGTGGCGGGCTGTGGCGGCCTGTGGCGGCCTGTGGCGGGCTGTGGCAGCGGATTGGACCAGAAGGTTGGGCGGCCTGTGGCGGCCTTTGGCGGCTTGTGGCGGGCTGTGGCGGCCTGTGGCAACGGATTGGGCCAGAAGGTTTGGCAGCCTGTGGCGGCCTGTGGCAGCGGATTGGGCCAGAAGGTTTGGCAGCCTGTGGCGGCCTGTGGCAGCGGATTGGGTTCCCCTAAACAAGAATGCTGCAACCTGGAGTGCTGCAGCTTGGAAGCCTGGAGTGCTGCAGCCTGGAGGAATGGAATGCTACATGCTTGTGGTGGGGTTGGTTTTGATTGGAGGCTGGCCGTGTTCTCACACGCTCGACGCTCAGAGAGGTCGGCGGATTAATCAATGTTTAGATGTGTTACAGGAATCCTATTTATAATTGCTTTAAGATGTTGCCTATCCTGTATAGTTGTTGAGTTATAATGCTTAGATAGTTTATTCGAATTTCTAATTATTTCCCATAGGATGTAGCCTATCCCATATAGTTGTTTAGATATGAGTGGATGCTTGGGTATATCAACAGGACTTCGACATATTTCTAGTCGGATGTAATCTATCGGATGTAAGTGTCTTGATGTTAATCAAGGTTTAGATTTGTTTAAAGAATTCCTCAACATGTCCTATGGGATGAAGCTTATCCTATGTAGTTGTTTGGCTATAATGTTGACATCTGGTCATATATTGCTATATGTTTCCTATAACATGCAGCCTATCCGATTCAGTTGGTTAAATATGAATTGATGTTTAGATCTGTCAATAGGATTCCTATATATATATATATATATATATATATATATATTCTCCTATGGAATGTACCCTATCATACACAATTGTTTGGAGTTTCTTTTCTGTTTAGATATTCCACATGATTCCGATATACTTCCTATAGGATGTAGCTTGTCCTACATAGCTCTTTAGATATTGCTTGATGTTTAGACATGTTGGTGCTATTTCCATGTATGTCGTATAGGATGCAGCATATCCTGTATAGAAGTTTAATTGTAATGTCTAAATGTTTTATAGGGATTCTACATATTTCCTATAGGATGCAGCCTTTCCTATACAACCTTATAGTATGAATCGATGGGTAAATAATGTAATAGGATTCCTGTATATTTTCATATATCATGTAACCTAACCTATATAATTACGTGTGTGTATATATATATGTGTTAGTTATTTTGGGATATTATATAGGATTCCAATATATTTCATACAGGATGTGAATTGTCCTATATAGCTGTTTAGTTATAGTGTTCAGAAACATTCATGTGATTTCTATATATTTGCTATATGAAGTAGCCTGTCCCATGTGCTCGTTTCGATGTTAATATATGTTCACCGGTTTCAATCCCAGATCTTTCCTCATGTTCAAAGATTTCAAGAGTTCAATCGGGAAAGTGAGAATCGAGAACCGAGTTTGCAACTCAGTCTAACATTGGGACCCCAAAGATATACACCACCACCGGGTTTGGGCCTAGAAAAAATAGGGAAATGGTTGGTGTGGATGATTTGGTGGTGTATATGCAAACTGCGGTAAAATACAGCAGTTTGTATATACACCACCCCGGGGGCGCTTCGCGCCCCCGGGTGTATATAGAAAGTGCTGTATTTTACAGCAGTTTGCATCTACGCCACCAAATCGTCCACACCAGCCATTTCCCTATTTTTTCTAGGTCCCAACCCGGTGGTGGTGTATATCTTTGGGGTCCCAATAACAGGAAAGCGAGAAGCGAGAACTCGGTCCATCCCCCGACCACTATGTTTTGAGTAACTCTCAAAGCATCTGCATGGAATGTGGAATGTGGAAATGAGATAAAACTCTTCCACGAACCACATCCAATTTGTGTGGAATGCGGACTGTGGAAATGACATAAACTCTTCCACAAACCACATCCAAGCTGCGTGGAATGTGGAATGTGGACATTAAATAAAACTCTTCCACAAACCACATCCAATCTGCGTGGAATGTGGAAGTCAAAGAAAACTTCACATCCATTGGATGTGGTTGGTGGAAGATTCTATCTCGTTCCCACACTCCACATTCCGCATCCCACGCAGATTGTGTGTGTGTGTTTCGTGGAAGTGTTTCACCTCATTCCCACATTCCACATTCCACTCAGATTGGATATGGTTTTTGGAAGAGTTTTATTTCACTTCCACATTCCATGCAGATGCTACAACAAATATTCAAAACATATGGAGTGGGAGAGGCCCTAAAAAGCATTCGGATTGACCTTTGTCAAAAAGCATGGGGGGATAGGTGAGTACCCATATATATACATATATATATATATATATATATATAAAAATATATATATATATATATATATGTTCAATGCTTTGAATGGGCCTCACAAGCTTCGGAAGGTTCTCAAGCTTCGGAAGGGATCTCGCTCGGGTTTCGGCCGCCTTCGCTCGAAAAACCTGCGCTCCCGCTTGTGTTTCGACTCCAAACATGAGCTCGTGCCCGAGGTTTGGCAAGTCAACCGTGCTCACGCTCGAGTTTCAGCCACGTCGTGAGCTTCGGAAGCTTCGCGAGCTTCGGGAGCTTCGGGCGTGCGGGCGCTTCGGAAGTGCTCGAGCACACTCCTATTTATACCGCACCGGAGCTACTTTGCGTTCGAAGTGAGAGGCTATCCATTGCACCGAAGCCACTTGGTCCTCGAAAGCGCCCTCTACTTATTGAGTCACTTTCGAGATGACCGAAATCACATTCCGGTGTCACCAAACTCGGTTCCGTTTCACTCTGCTCCACTAGAGTGCATTTATTGCATGGGTTCGCACTAGTATGTATATATACTACATATAAATATACGTGTATATATATATATATATATATACATCATGTATACGGCTATGAGTTGGCAGGGTAGGTGGCATAATGTCATCTACCCTGGGCTGCGCAAAAAGAGCAGCATAACTGCATTTTGGCTCAAGCCTCCAACAGCTTAGCCCATGCAGACCTTGCCCGTCTTTGAGTTACGATATTTAAAAACGGGGTGCGCAGGACGTCAAGGCTGCACAGGATCTCGGCCGTGTTCACGGCTTTCTGCAGGTGCTCGCGTGGGTCCCGCGAGCACGCCGCACATTTGGTGGATCCGCATGGCTACAGTAAGGCATGGCCAGACACATGCTCATGGTTCGGATCTACTTACCCGGAGTTGGTACTGGCCATAGCCTGGAACGAGGCCGTGCCCATGCCCACGGTTCCCTGCGTTGAAGAGTGCAGCCCCGGCTGGTTTAGCTGCAACCCTGCGAACCGCTGCCGTCGGAGGGCTCGCCTGGTGTACAAGTACGACGGTGTATGGCGATGCGCGGGCCACCTAACTACGACCTCACCTGGCCCAAGTTGGTCCACCCTGTCATGTGGGTGAATGGGCCCTTGATCCGGCTTACTTGTGCCGCTATCAATGCCCTTCAGGACATGGGCATGAGTAAGAATGCTACTGCCCCATTACCTTGCCATGAGGTGCTCGGACAAATGCCACATCAAGTGATGGACAGATGGCACAGGCAGCAAGTGTGCATGCCGCTTTCGCTACCTCACACCTCGCCATGCCACCTGCCGTGGCGGGGTCCATGGCTTACATTGCATGAAGAGATTCGGGAAGATCGGAGTACTATCGTACCCCATCCGGTGCGCAGTCCGCAGAGGCCGGTTTTCAACACCTTGACCCTCGAGCGGCACCCGTCACCCTAATGCAGACGACCGGCTTGATGCCCCAAGCTCAGTCTATCCCCCGTGATTCCATGCTCAGCCTGGAAACGTTCCGTGCAGAGAGCCAAGAATACCACAGTCTCACCGCGGCATCCTCTGGCACACATGCCGTGGGTGCAAGCGCCAATCCACAGGTAACATCCTACGACGAACCTCGTGCAGCAACAGGCATCCCACGGCATACGACTGGCTTAAGTACCCAATTCTAGCAGCCACGATTCCATGACCAGTCTATCGCGCAGTGGCGTCTTGGCGAAGTATTTTTTGGCCCAACTTCGCATGCGAACAGTCAGGGCTGAATTGACCAACTTCGCATGCGAATGCACCCCACTATCACGCACACAGCCCACTGGTGACGGTCTATGCTCGCAGTGTGCTATCACTTGGAGGCCCACACGACCCTCTAGTCTGTTCTGCAGAACAAGTACACCTCAAGCACCCCTCGCGAGGCAGCCCGCCACCGCCGACGCACAGGCCACCGGGCAGGCAGCAGGAGCGACACATGGTGACCGCTCTTGCTGAAAAGTTGCATGCGTTGAGCGCTGGTGCAGCCATCAGACATCATTGGGTGCAGCATCTCTGGCAGTGGATTAGCCGCCATATCAACTTCGGCTAAATGGGCATCGGCCCATTACTTACACCTGACGCTCGTGCACTAATCTTATCCCTCGAAGCGGCCTTGCGGTCTCCGGCCCGACTACTAAGAGGAAGAAGCTACCCTTCCAACCTTTGGGGCAGCCGCCCAAGGCAGGGCCAACCCCAGCCAGTTTACAGGGCGCTGCGGAACGGCCGAATGGTCGGCTGATCTTTGCTCTCTGCAATTATGCCGCTTTGCAGACCACTACATGGCCTGCTGCTGTGGCACACAGGCCGTTCGGGGCACGCAGACCTGGTTCAGCGGGGAACAGTGCTTCACAAGTTCCGAGCTGAGCGCCACCTCCAGCGAAGGTCCCGTTCCAGCTTTTCAAATTCCGGCGGTACCGCCCCAAGCCGGGCCAGCACCGCGGCAGGACTCATTTCTTCCGAGGCATCCGAGACCACGGAGCACACGGAATGACACACCACGTGGAACATGGCAGGGGTCGCCTATGTTCGCAGCGCAGGTGGGGTCCCCGAGTCCCCGACTTGATTAAAGATGACCAATTTTAAAGTGACTGGCGAGTTCGCCCAGGCCAGCACAACGAACCAGGGCGTGCGGAAGACGCTGCCTATGGCACACCCGCCATCAACGCCGGCCCACGCCCACCATGGCCCTGGGGGCACCAGCTGACCCAGGCAACCACCATCACATCATCTACGACTTCCGCCTTTATCACGGACTGAGGGGTCGCTTGCATGATGTTAGAAGTAGGTAGTGCCATGAGCAGTGACGGTGTTGCCGGGTCATATCGAAGAGAACAGGTAGCATGGGTGCATGCCTTGCATATGATTCCCCCACCTCAGGGTTCACCCCCCTTTCTTTCCAGGCAATGATCTTGCAGCGGAACTAAGGTACTCAAGGTCGCACCCCTCCTCTCCTCTGAGCCAGGTCCATCCCCTCGTAGAAAGGTTTGCGCATTCATCGAGGGGGATGTCCTTTGTATTTTTTGTTCCCCACACATCGTCTAGGGATCTGAACGCATGTGCACACCGCCCTACACCCTTACGCAGTGACAGGTCAGGCATGTCCAGTTGCATGTGCATCACCAGTCCGCAGGCCCGCGCATCTCATCTGTGCAACATGCAATAGGCTCACTCCTCATGTTTCTCTGCTGGGTGCCACCATCCAACCCTATAGACCAAAAGAGATTAATGTTAACCTATAGGCAAAAAAGCCTATATAGGTTGTTTTAGCCTACAGCTTCACAATAACCCATCTTTTTGAAATGAAAAATAGCGTATATGGTTTTTCGATTTGTTATGTTCTTTAGAAAGGTGAAATCCGTTGTTTTTTTCAACTAACCGATTTGAACAGGGAAATAACATCTTCCAAATACTGTAACCTGTTTTTTATAGCTAACCCAAACATGACATATATGTTCTCGATAGAGCAAAGCCTGTTAGCACCAACCTTTATAAATATGTTGATCGCACTTTTGTAAATTTGTTGTGTTGTATTGTATAAGCCCGAGACATGATACCACAACCACCAAAGACACTTACATGCAACAACCTACAAGCAAAGACAAACACCCAAGACCAAGACTGCATCTTGCAAACACACAAGACTAACATTGCAGAAAATTGAACCTTTGTTGTTCTGTGTTTGCAAAAACAAGCGCCACCTGCACCCTCGCACCCGGTGCTTGCCAATAAGCTTCAGCCGTTTCTCCGGCCCCTGGAAGGTGAGGTCCACAGCACATCACATGTTTTGTTGCTCACCTTCCAAGGCTGCACTCCCTTTGAACAAGCCGCAGTATTGCTGCGCATCTTGCCCATCATGTCCTCGCCCATGTAGCACCACACCTTGGCTTTTGCGGTATCATTGTTTATATGATATTACAAACTGTGTCACACAATACGAACACCTGGAATATAAAAAATGCAAACCATATAGAAACACTTCGAATAAGTAACCGTCCCGATCGGCTAGGTAGGTTAAGCATTTGTCGTGCTTGCTTCGCGACCTGCTTTTCCGCTTTAATCCGACGCCGTGTGAAGATCTTCACAATGGAAAAATAGAAACACTTCGAATACGATATGTGCCACACCAAAACAAGCCACACCAAAACACACATCGATTCCCGACATGACACTGACATGTACTTGTGGCGCTATGATACGACACACACACACCAAACACACATGCCGTAAACATTCGATGTATAAACTTTGATATAGCTTCCAATAAATCTACCAAGACAGACCTGGACAACCGGCAAGCATGCGTTAATGTATTGCCTTTGCCGTCAAACCGAACAAAGACAACCCCCTCTCCTTGCACTCTTGTGCCGGATCGTGCCACTTTCAAATGTAACCAAATCCAGTGCTAATAAGATCATTAGCATCTTCTCCTGTGTTGCATAACATTTGCCTACCCCAGCCAGTAATTTGTCATGGCGTACCAAACCCCTCAAGACAATCTCGATGTTTCGATATAGATCCAGGGTGCTTTTCGTATACCTTTTCCAGAGTCCGTATGCCTTTCCTTGCAACAGCGGTTTGGCAGACGGTTCGCAACCAAACATGGACAACTTATACATATATATGCATACTTCTTACTAATATATGTATATTCTGTTACGGGGTACCGAACCCCTCAAGACAATCGCGATGTTTCGATATAAATCCAGGGTGGTGTTCGTATACCTTTTCCAGAGTCCGTGTGCCTTTCCTTGCAACACTGGTTTGGCAGACGATGTGAAGCCAACTTAATAACTCCGTACCTGTGAGCAGTGCCCAGCTTCTCGTTCATTTCAAAACTTTCGCCTATAAGACAGACGGCCTTCAGGAGTCCCAAGACTTGCAGGAAGGATTTTCTGCCCAAGACACCGCAGAACAAATCCAAGTAAGACTTTGTCTATGCCCAAGTGTTTCGTTTAGTTTAAACCCTCTTAAGGCTATGCCCTCAATATACTAACTTATATCATACATTTTGAAAGGTACACCCTTGTGACCCGGCCTTATACAATATTAAGATTATGCCCTTATGATTCTCATGTAGATTGTATTCTCTTAAGGTTATACCCGCATGAGTCTAACTTATAATATAATCTCTTAAGGCTATTACCTCACGACTCTAACTTATATTTCACCCCGCGAAGGCTACGCCCTCATGAATGCCACTTATCGAAAACCCGCCCAAGGCTAAAACCTCATGCTTCTAACTTGATGTGACCCCTCAAGGCTCTACCCTGATGACGCTCACTTGAAGTATACCTTCTTCAGTCTACTCCCACAGGATTCTAACTTGCACTGTACCACTGCGTGTTGGTGTCCTCATTATTTTCACTTATGCAATAGCCTCATAAATCTGTCCAATTGATTAGTCTAACCTAAACTCTCTGAAGGCTATGCCTTCATGATTCTAACTCATGCAATTGTTTTTCTCAAGGCTATACCCTCAAGAGTCCAAATCGCATTACAAGCAAGGAATCATAGTCTGAAGCCAATGGCCTACTTTTGCACAAACTTCTTTGCGGAAATGTATCGACTCAAACTGAAATGAGAATCAACAAGCCATATAGCACTCTTTCCTCAATCTCTTTGCAAACATCTCACCAATATAACCAATGACCCAAGTGGCTGTACATTGTTAAGAGTATACCACTGTGATTCTGCCTAATATCGTACAAACTTAAGGCTATGCCCTTATAAGCCTCATTTAGATTATATTCTCTTAAGGTCATACCCACATGAGTCTAACTTATGATATAACTTTTCAAGCCTATGCCCGCACGATTCTAACTTATTTTTTAACCCACGATGGCTATACCCTCGTGACTGTCACTTATGGAACACCCGCTCAAGGCTGTACCCTCATGGTTCTAACTTACATGTCACCGCTCAAGGCTATGCCCGGATGATGCTCAATAAATAGCGATGATTCTGAAGACAATACGTCAATAGGAGACATCAGCTCTCAGTAGGTATAGCCATCTGTTGCTTATATTCACTATATTAAAGAATCAATAAACATGTAAAGTGCCTTCATGTGCTAGTGGCCCCAGGTCCTACTAATTGTCGGCGAGAATTCAATTGCTTGAGTAGTATGCCTGTACATGTGGAAGTGGCCTTGGTGGCCTTCGTAGGAGCCATTCCCAATGCACAGGACATAACCACTGTGAAAACCAAAAACATGCCCGGATGATGCTCACTTGAAGTATACCTTCTCCAGGCTTTAACCACATGTTCTAATTTGTATTGTTCCATTGCAAAGTTGTGCCTCATGAGCCTAACTTAACCCGGCTGTATTTTCGGAGATATTTTTAAGTGTTTAAGGTTTTGTGGATTTTGATATTTTTTAATGTTTTTTTACATGGTTTTAATGGTTTCAATTGGTTTAAATAGTTATTTGAACCGATACGCCTCGAACTGGATCAATTTTCAGCTCAAATGGTCGATTCTCGACCCGAATCGTGGCATTTTTGGAAATCGGCCCATGGGCTATTGGGGTGGGGGACCACTCGCCGAGAGCTTAAGGTGCCGTCAGGAATTGTGCCCTTAAAAAAATACATATTTTTTTAAGCCTCCAAACAGCAGCCAGGCTCTCATCCGACATTTTCATGCAATTCCTATCGCGAATTCCACGCAATTGCGGGCCGGACCTGATTATAAGGGTCCTTGAGGCGGGGTCGGGGGAACGACAAACAATATTTCAAACCTCGCAATGCTAATTGGGCCTACAGTACATGGGGCCCAAGGGCCCAAAAGGACCGGCACAAATTTTAAGCCCAGGTTTTGCTATAATGTCATAATATTATTTAAGCCTCCAAACAGCAGCCAGGTTATGCTATAATGTCATAAAGCTGTCCCATCATGACTTTAAATTGAACCCTCCAAGGCTATTCCTTGATGGCTCCAACTTGTTGTAAACTTAGTTTTCAAAGCTATAGCCTCCTGACTCTGAATTGTATCACAAGCAGGGAATCATAGCTTGAAGCCAATGGAATACTTTTGCATGAATTTCCTTGCGGAAATGTATCGAATCATAAGGCAATCAGAACTAAAACGCCATGGGGCACTCTTTGCTCCTTGCGCACAGATCACCAATATAATCAGTTAGCCAAATAGACTTGTGCTAGAGTCTCCATGTTCACCCTTCAAGTTGCCCTTGTCTTCCTCGCATGCGACATTGGATTTATTCATTTCTTTATGGATATGCATCAAACAATAAGGAAGTCACAGATTTTGGGGTGAGATGTCCATACCCTGCCAGCTTCTCTGTCTGGGGCTGCCGCAAAAAAAATGATATATCCAGAAGCCGAACTCTGGCTACTTTGTGTAACTTTTCAATAGTGGCCCCCTCCGTAGGAGGGTTTCAGTAGGCCGGAGTTTGCCATTATCAGGCTTAGCCCGCAAGCGAAACCATACGTAAAGCTAAGAAAATATATCGCAATACGGGTTTGATATTTCATGCTATATATTCATTGGCCCCTGTAGGCCGGCCGCAAGCCTCATATTGTACCTTCTGGCTCTATATACCATACCATGCAGTTGTAGGATGCACGCCGCTAATCCTACGGGGTGGGCAACCTGACCAAACACCATCAAACGCAACAAAATGTTACAGATTGTAGCCAGTGGACAATTTCGCAACAATATCTGTTTGGAAAACGAAGAAATCATACGACAATAACGGCCGGGAGCCCATTAAACACTTTTACATAAATATCCGTATGAAAATGCATCCAAACAAAAGGCGATCATAGCCGTGACCACATGCAATAGTCTTACACCGACCTCTCTGTGCAAAATAACACAGATGTGATACATTACCCAATGAATATGTTGTGCTCGAGGCTCGGTGTTCACCCTTCAGCCTGCCCTTGTCCGAAGTGTGATCCCGACGATGGGCATATGTCATGATCGCTCCATTGTAAAGGTTTTTTATGAACATCGAAAATCATTAGTTTTCATTTGCAAACTGTAATCTTTTTGCTACGAAAACATGGAGGGTTCACAGCGAATTGCTCTATTTTCCTGTTGTTGTAACTTTGTGTTTCAATGGGTATGCCATCGTATTTGCAATACAGTCACGTACAGGTGCAATTCTTCAGAGTCATGGAGAATAGTACAACTAATCTCCATACTCTGTCAAGGTCTCTCAGTTGGATACTTAAACCATGGTCTTCGTTGGGCATGGGTATCAGTTTCCATCAACCGTCATGGAGGCGGCATCCACACACATTGCATTTGAGGTGCAGAAGAGGGCGGGGGTGGCAGCCTGGGTGGCAGAGCATCGAAGAAGACTCAGCAGGTTTGTCGGTCATGCTGCACGCCGGACTGATGACCGTTGGAATAAAGCATTATTGTTGTGTGAGCTTGCAGGAGTTCACCGGTGTGATTACAGACCTCAGTTGAGATGGTCTAAAGCTGTTGACAAGTTCTGGTTGGTTCGTGGGCTGCTTGCTGGTGGGTGGATGACTCAAGTGCAAAACCGAGAAGAGCGGCAAAGGTTGGAGGAAGAATTCATAAACTTGCGGCCATGATTTACATCTTACTGGGTCGGCCATTGAGGTGGCCATCAATGCTTTGTGCTGGTCTTCTGGCTCCCAAGTGGGGTGCCAAGTCAGTTCTGCATGCTACTAGATCCTTCCTGATCTTACAGCAGCACTTTCTCCGTACAGAGTTCATTGTCATTGTCATTGACGTTATGGAGCCGGCTCGCGGCCCCACCGCTGTAGTGGAATCCATGATGGTGCAGAGGCCAGCCCATACCCAACGAAGGCCATTTTTTTATCTACTCCAGTATCTAAATTTGAAGCCTTGATTGGGTATGAGCATGAGTCATAGTATTCCCATTATATCGCCATTTATTGTAAGGAATCTCATGGGGACCATGTCCGTCATTTTATTCGCAGTTGTCGGCACGAAGTTCGTACGAGGTTTGACGATAGTGGTGCCGAAATTTATGAACTTGGTACGAAATACAATCCCGAAGTGATCGAATATCAACTTCTATGACCAAATACGTGACCCCCCCCGGCGGCACGAAGCGCCGCCAGGGATGTATTTGCTCACCCCTGGTCTGTATTTGATCACTTCGGTCTTGTATTTCGTATTAAGTCCGCCAAACTGAGTGCGTACCAATAATTAGAATGATGGGCAACGTCTCCATGATGTTCCATATACCCGGTCCTGCTTGCAACTACTTTTTTACTTCTTTCTCGGCCAGGTTCCCGAATATGGATTCGGGCACGAAGCTGACCGCCAAGGATGCTACAGACGCAAATTGTACGTCTCGGCGATCTGAATCCAATGGACGACGTCCCGGACCAGGATTCGGCCCAAATCCCGGAACGAAAAGTTCAAACTTTATTTTTTGTGTATATAACCAAACAATCCT
>Ga0099797_100702_pt1 | contig 20484 bp, 23 predicted proteins | sample Uncmet_Sort48C_1_FD_89871 | JGI IMG/M metagenome (GOLD analysis project Ga0099797, IMG submission 89871) | Marine eukaryotic communities from CALCOFI LINE 67, Pacific Ocean - C012_Sort48C_1 | ecosystem: Environmental > Aquatic > Marine > Oceanic | place: Pacific Ocean: Monterey Bay | collected...
ACCACTGAATACACATGCACTTAAACTAGTTTAGTCAATGGTATCAAAATCGATATTTTGAGAAGCGAGATCACCGTCGCAGCGAAGAGCTGAACACAGTGGGTGAAGCATTTGGCTGGCATCGATAAGGTCGGAGTCTGGTCACCCAACTGGTCATTGTAGGTAACAGCACATTCATGCATCACCAATTCTTCATTTTTGAGCATTTCATGCAGAAATTCATTGATTGTTGCTTGGGGATCTTCATCATTAAAATTCAGCAGCATCGGTCAGCCACTGGATAAACTCGATTGGGTCGGACATCTGTAGCTCCATACAGAAATTCAAACTGCGAAACGGGTTTGGAAGGTCGCCCTCCTCATCATCAACACAAAGAAGAAACCCGGCACACTCCCTCAGCAATCGCTCAATAAGAATAGGACCGCAACGAGAGAAGCCGCGGAGCACTTCCAATAGGGATCGGAGGAATAGGACTCCTGGACATCATTATGACAAGCATTAGATTGCACTGTTTCACCAATATTGTCGTAAGAATGATGAGTACCGCCAGTATGCTCACAAACATCAGATTGCACCAGATACGGATCCCCTGGCAGCCAGAATTGCCCAACACAGCATAGGTGAGGGTAAGAAACAGCCCACTAACTTGCAGAAGGAGTCGCCAAAGCTGTAGCGGAACACCTTGATGCCTGGGATGGCCAACACAGAGACGTCAACACAGAGCTCAGAGACAGAAGTGACAGCATCGTGACAAACATTAGATTGCACCACATCACCAATATAATCGAGAGAATGCTCAGAACTGCCATTACGTTCACAGGAATTGGATTGCACCACACCACCAGTATACTCGTAAGAATTTGCGACATCAGCAAAAGAAGCAGCGGCAGCCTCCGACAGAGATTGAATGCACGTGCCAACATCATCATTAGCCTCAAGAGTGGCACTCGCACTATCATAATCTTCGTTAGGTATTGAGACCCTCATTTGCACTCTGCACTACGCGACAAGGCACATCCGATTTCCAACTGGCTACATTCACAAAAACTGCGTCCATAGCGATAGTCTCCGCTTCGCAGCACTGGGGACTCGCAGCACAACCAGAAGAGCAATCAGCCTGTAAGTTATTGGGGATGGAATCGTAGACACACATGGTGACTGTAGATGGAGCAACACACCGGGGCACCAATGTTGAAGAACTTGCAATATAAAGCAGCATCAGCACCAGGCAGCTCAGAAGGGATGAAAGGTTTCGCATCAGAGTTGAACACAACGGCTCCAGTTCCAAAAGTCGAGCATGCAGCAGAGAGCCACCCGCCGAACACCCAATGCTCAAAGACACCGCAGCGCACCAGAACATCGAACATAGTCGCTTGGAGAGAAGCAATCGTTTGGAGCAGCATATCCACCTTGCTGTCAGTACTCGGAGCCTGATCCTCGCAGCTTGGATTGGTGTAACCTTGGTTGGGTGTTGAGACCCTCGTGTGTTCACTATTGTTTTTCAATTCGCCCGCAGGGCCCTCATTATTAGCATTAACCTCCACCCGTGCCAGAGCACTTTCCTTATCACAATGGCCGCCATCAGCTTGGGCATCCAGTGGTTCCTACGAAAAAGAAACTCGGGGTGCATCAACCTCGCACTCAGCGTCAAAGTCAGCCCATTGAGACCTTTGGACTGGCAGCGAAAGCGGAGCTTGTAAGACCAGCGGAGAAAGTTGCGTAGTGTAATTTTGGTTCCCACTCATGGCGAGATGCTGCAGCTGCTTCCGCGAATACCAAGAATCTTTGCCCATTCGTCGTCTTTGAGCACTTGAGACAACAACACCCGTCGTAACATACGATCTGCAGTGCGGCATCAGCAACCCGAGGCTCCACCGGAAAAGTGCAAGCGGAGACAAACTGGAAAGAAGAGCCAGGCAATACCTCACGCATGGAGGGAGACCTGACAGCAACCTTGTAAATGCTACGCACAACCGTAATCCATTGGGGTCAAAACGATGCGGAGCAAGGTATTGAGCCGAAACGGATACAGGTATATTTTCTCGGAATCGAATGCATGATGTACACACGAGTCAAGGAAATCAAAATCTTTCGCTTGGGCTAGACCCGTCACCCTGACTAGTGGGTGGAAAGACTTGCTAGCAGCTAGCACTCACATATTCAATACCACAGCAATCCTCTCTTACACGACCTGTTGCCAAGAGCCTGCCCCAGTAACGCACGTATGCCTTCGGAGTTGGATATACATTCTTGGAGTATTGGATGGGATCATGATTCTCATGAAGCAATGATCGTCTGAGCTGTCGAGGAGACTTTGGAGCTGCCGACGGTCCCTGGGATGCTGGATGCCCATGCCTTTGAAGAGATTCTTGGCATTCGGTGGCACCGTACTGCCTGGCACCGGAGACGAGAGCACCTTGTCGTTGACATTGCCTTTAAAGAGATTCTTAGCATTGGGGAGCACCTGAGCACCGGAGGCGGCACGGGGGTATCGCTTACCGATCTTCCAACTGGCACCGGAGACGCGAGCACCTTGTCCTTGTAGAGATTCTTGGCATACTTAGCATTAGGGGTCACCTGAGCACCGGAGGCGGGCGCGGGGGCAACTGGCACCGGATCGCAAGCACCTTGTCCTTGTAGAGTTTATTGGCATTGGAGGGCACCTTGTCAAAAAGCACTAGAAACGTGAGCACCTTGTCCTTGGACTCCACATTCTTGGCATTGATGGGCACCTTGGCAACTGGCACCGGAGATGCTGCCTGCGGAGAGGCAGCAACCGCCACTTGCGAATCGTTGGAGAGCTTGGCATTGTTGAGATTCTTGGCTTTGAGGGGCACCATAGCACTTGGCACCATAGGAGCGACCTCCGTGGCACTGTGCTCCACATTCTTGGCACCTGGCACCTGGCACCAGAGACGAGAGCACCTTGTCATTGGAATTCACGGCATTGGGGGGCACAACTGCGCCAGGCACCAGAGACACGAGCGCCTTATCCTTGTAGAGATTCTTTGAATTGGGGGGCACCTTGACAACGGCACCTGGTACCGGAGATGTTGGCACCTTGTCCTTGTAGAGATTCTTTGCATTGGGGGGCACCTTGACAGCTGGCACCGGAGGTGTGAACACCTTGTCCTTTTAGAGGTAGAGATTCTTTGCATTGGGGGGCACCTTGACAGCTGGCACCGGAGGTGTGAGCACCTTGTCCGTGTAGAGATTCTTGGCATTGGGGGGCACCTCGTCAATTGGCACCGGAGATGTGAGCACCTTGTCATTGGACTCCACATTCTTGACATATTTTTTTTGTTTGTCTTCCTTCGGGTGTGTATTTCGGGCGCCTGACCGGCGCCGGACAGACCAGAGAGCCAATGGATATTGACTGAGAGCACAGCATTGAAGTAGTCGACGAGTCTCTGGATTGTCCCCCGAAATCAATGTCGAAGCAATCTTCGAAATCAAGCGAAGCACCAATGCACTTCTCGGGCTCAAGATCGGAAAAGAGCGCCATAGGGAATGGGATCAGTGTGACACCAGCCACGAGCAACAATGTAGTGATGGGAGCCAGAAGCTGCACAAGAGCACCTGTCGTCAACCGGCGAGCTCCATCAAGAAGAACCGCACCATGGTATCGCAAAGAGCGGGAAGGCGGGCGTCGCATTCGACAGACCTTGTAAACCAAGGCTTGAGCCAAAATGGATACGGGAACGGATACGGGTATATATATATATAGAGAGAGAGAAAGAGAGTATCAAAACTCGTTCCGAAACGAAGCAAAACGGTTGAAACACGATTCTGGAAACGCAGCGAACCGGAACCTGATGGAAACGGCTGCAACAAAAACGAAACGAAACGGAACCGGCTGGAAGGGGTACCACTCGAAACGAAACGAAACCGAACATGCAAGGACCCTAACTGGCGAAACGGAACGAAACACGAAAGACGTTACATGGAAACGGAGTGACGCGGCACAATGTACCCTGACCAGACGGACAATGCGGATGGACAAAACGAAACGAAAAAAAAACAGGATGTTGACATCCCAACATATGCCTTGGAACGAAACGAAACGAAACGAAGACAAACTTCGAGATTTAGAAACGAAACTAAACGACTCGAAACGGTACAGCTTTGATATATATATATATATATATATATATATATATATATATATATATATATATATATATACCGATATATAGGAGGTCCGGTTTTCAATTGTTGGCCCTTACAACAGGAGCACATACATTGTAAATGTAGACTCTTCTACTGGATGTCAGTCCTCCTCGGGCACGAAAGCAAGCTCGGTCGGGCTTGTTACCTCCTCGGCCTCAAGGCGTTCTACTAACTCCTGTGGCAGCTTGAGGCTTGCACACCACTCGCTCAGTGGCTTCTCACCATCGAGCAGCACCCACATGTCAGATGTAACCTGGACCCGCCAGTAGCAGGCGACCCACCCAAGACTGCATAAGACCGAGAGTGTAGAGAGGCCCAAAACAATGCATGGCGAAGTGTGGAGACCGGACTTCCATAACGATCAGTAAAAACAAAACAAACTGCTGGGGATTGGGATTGGATTACTGTTTTTATAATGTAGATATGCTACTCCTACTTTTCCCAGTCCTGGTTTTCATATAACTCGTGTATTGGTCCCGATGTTGCTCAATCACCTTTGCCTATAACTGAGTTACTGGTGCACCGCTTACCCATTCAAATGGCGGAGGTCCAAAATCCAAAAATACAATTCCAGAAAGTCAGAATCAGAGTCCAAATTCAATCATCAACAAACCCCACAAATGAGTCCATACCCTGCCCAAGTTCACACAAACTCCCCATTGCTACTTAACTGTTGCTACTGTAAGCGCACGTGGCCTTCGGCGGACTGTACTGGAGGTGTGTCCCGGCATGGGAGAGCCAATCAATATAAAGGATGTGGAGGCAAGACCCCGATTAGCCACATGTGTATATATATATATGTAACATATATACACACAACAACACAAAATATATACATATATATATACCGGAAAACCCCTCGCGGGAGTAGAAACCAATGTTTTAATGGTTATCGATTAATAGGTTTGTTGGTTTACGGGTTGATCGGTTGACTGTTTTGCTGGTTACTAGATTAATTAGTTTGCTGGCCAAAATGTAAGGTAGAGTGCAAGCATGCCCTGTATAGCCTCCACCTTCACTGTGCAAAACTATGCGCATGTATACAAAGTAACAGCCGGTGTTTCTTCTTCACGGCGGTATAGCAGCCGGTGTACTCAATATGTCAAGGCAGTCTCTACAAAAGCATTTGAAATATGCAAGAATATAACAGCCGGTGTCCTCATATAATGTATTGACTCATTCAATCACAATCAAACTCTCAGTGGTTCCCCGACGCTTTGGGGAAGGGGTGTATTTGTGTGTTCCAACCATGTGTATGGTGCGCTTGCCGGTAGCATTTTTCGATCGGTGATTTGTATGTTCCGTTGTGTGTATGTGTATCTGCATGTTGTGTATGGTGCCCAGTCGGAGCAGCGTTCTGCTAGCTAATGTTTCCGAATTACGTTGTTTACCGTGTTCTGGATTTGCGAGCTCCCAAAGACAACCAAAAAACTAACAACGAGTGTGTTGTAATTAAACCTGCACACTGGGAATATGCGCCCGCAACCAGGTTCACAACATACGTTAAGTTGCACAGTACGTCCTGGCAAATATCCTACCGAGCAAATATCCTAGCAAACAAACATCCTACAATATTGCATCAGTGGTAGCAAACATATCCTATCACATATCAAATTATCTGATCTTCATCGAGGATGATGGGAGAGCCAGGCTATGGTAAAATAACCGAACCGATTTGACATCACCAGGCCATCTAAAGTTATGTTGTCCAACATTTGCTTGTCTTACCGTGGGCCTAATTAATATTGCAAGGTTTGGAGCCTTATTCTCCGGTCCCAAGACCCTGGGACCCTCATAATCAGGTCCGGCCCGCAATTGCGTCGAGTTTGCCGCAGGAGTGGCGCGAAATGGCTGGAGGAGAGATTCGATGGCACCGGGGACAATTTTTACCCCATAAATATCGGTATTGGGACCGGGGACCGCTCGGGAGAGCTCAGGGTGCCGGCCGGTTTTGCGTTTCTGTGTTGAGCTTCTAAACAACTTGTTGCATTTATGTGTTCATCTTAAAAACAAAAAGTTATTTGTGTTTTCGCCTTCTTGCACATACTTATATTGCTTACCGTAGTGTTAGGGATGGGGGGCAGCTCTTCGATTGCTAAGAGTTGGTCAAAGACATCTACTCCAATGTTGCACCTGGTTGTACTATGGGCGTGGTGGGGTGGGTATGTTAGCTTAGAAACGAGCTCATATGTACGTTTTTGTACACGTGCAAATTATGCGGTTTGGGAATACTTGATATCAGCAGATTGCATGCTTGACCAGCTTTGCCTTAACAACCAATTCGAGTTTCCGACATTTATATATATATATATATATATATATATTTTTTTTTGTTGTTGTAGATCCTTCTGTCGAATCGTTGCTTAGGACCTTCGAGTGCGAGGTATCCTTGTTTGGAATATTTGGTTAGGGTCTTTGTTCACGATCCTTCTTAGATAATCTGAGGCTGGTGGAACCTCATTTAGGGTCATTGTTAAACATCTTTGTTTGCGGCCTTGCTTTTAGAACCTTGTTTGGATCTTGCACTCAGAATATAAGATTTCGCTTCAAGTCTTCCATGAGCTGAACCGAATACATAGATTTTCCTTTAGGTTGTCCACTTCTTGCACCGGGCATGTTGAATACATTCGCATGTATTTGCAACTTTCCAACTTTGCCCACATTACACAGAGAACACCGGGATCCACTAGTGGTGTCTGGGGGGCACCTAAAGCCAATCAGCTTGATCCCCGCAGCCTTAAGAGGTAGCACTAGCAACATGCATCTTCCGCTCGTCGCCATGGGTATGCAATACTTCGATATTGTTGATCAAAAACAATTACTTTCCTGTGTCACTTGTATCCTTCGAGCAGAACACGTGTGCGATGCTTGCAAACAGTAGACCCAAACCCTACCAGGTGGAAACACTTGGAGAACAAACGAAAAACCAAACCTAATGAGACGACATTGCGGAAACAAAGAGGGCATGGCAATATCATAGGGTGATAATATGTTCATAATGTGTTCAGAGGATTCGGATGTTTGTTATTATTGCACAGATATTGCCATTCGTGATCTCAAAACCACAAAACTTGAAAGGAACACACAAACTGGTCGTATCATATTTACAGTTGCACAGCCTTGCAATTCTATAGTTATGCACATGCTGCATGCAATCAACTCAACAAAACATGTGTATCATTGATTACACTCTGAATTACATGAGGCCTGGTTACATTGAATTACCACTGATCTAGCAACGCTCTGAGCTGTAACGCTCTGCACATCCGCATCAGACTCGACAACGGTAGGCTTCATAAAAGGTCGACTAGAGAGATTCACCACGGTGGGCTCCTCAGTAGACTCCACCACGGTGGGCTCCACCAAGACGTGGGAGTTGTCCATAACCTCCTCATGAATGCTCTCCATCTCAGCGCCTGTGGCCGTTTCCTAGGTTCACATAACGGCGACGTGTGCTTAACAACCCCTGATAAGAAACTACATACAAATGAAGTATTATTTGAGATGACTTTCGGATAACACACGATAGGTGAATACGGACCGACGGTGAAGAGCGGCCCGGACAATAACTACTTAAATAATTAATTATTTGGTCAAGGTTTTACAAACCTAGTTTAACATATTTCGATGGAGGCCATGGGGGGTCATGGAGCCCATGAGGAGGGGGGTTATTTGTATGAATCCCAAGGGGGGTCATGGAGCCCATGAGGAGGGGGGTCATGGAGCCCATGAGGGGTCGCTGCAATGTAAAACTCGGCGGCCTGTGGATCTCATGAGGAGGGTTTTTGTTGCTTGTTACCTCATCGGGGGGGGGATTAATCACACGTCGGTGCTGTGAGATCAACGTATGATAGGGTAGACCAGGAGTGGTTCCGAAATGGATAGTAGAAAAAGCCCAATATAAGCAGATGATAATATAAGGCTCAGATAGGGTAGACCAGGAGTGGCTCCGAAATGGATAGTAGGAAAAGCCCAATATAAGCAAATGATAATATAAGGCTCTGTTGGGGAATTCGTTGAGCCTACTGACCTGGTAAAGTTTTGTTCGGAACATTTAGAACTGCAAGAACTGATGCGGACAAGCTCAGCAAACTTGCTACGGCGTTCGAGGCCAACAAAGGCTGATGCACTTTCCGGAGCAAGGGGGCCGTCGACCTGGCCACAAGGCAAGCCTGCAAAAAGTATTTCAATATCTCGCTGGGAATCGAATTTGGAAGCGAAATTGCAATTGATCGACCTCAGCTGAGCCTGTTTGGACTCATATTAATGCAACAATCTCGCAATCTCAACCTGAGTGTGTGTAAAGGGCGACAGAATACATCAAGCTTTACTTACAAAACCATGAATGCAAAAATCAGCTGCACGAGGTTCACAACAACGCCGCCTACGACAAACATTCAAACCCATGAGCATGCATAGCCTGCAGCGCGTGTGAATCTGTGCCAGCGAATACCAGTTAGAGTGCCGTTGATGGATACATTGCTAAATTATCTGAATAAAAACTACTCGTCGCAAAATGCATACATTTATTATGAATCATTTCATCAATTCCACGAAACATAATAGTGTAAAGTGGACAACATAAAGCGTAGGTCATGTTTTCTGGGTAGTTGCGATTGGTCAGACTGGAGCCGTGTGTTGCAAGAAACACATTTGAAAACCATCATGCTATAGAGAACACACAACCTTCAACATATTTGGTCCTAAACATATACCAATAAATACGAAACCACATTGACATTCTGAAAGGCCATGCTACCTCAATCTTCCTCCTCCTTGCACGCAGCTTCTTCATGGCTTGCTTTTTCTTGGGCAAGTGCTCTCCCCAATGAATGTCCTCCGCGCGCTCTACTTCATCTAAAACATCCGATATGAACTTTTCGGAACTGCTTTCAGTTGCCTCCCTCATCCTATCAAGTAGCCTCTCTGCCGCAGCTGTTGACTTTGTTGATGGCGTTGGCTTATCTTTTGTGGGAGACTTGGTCTCCGAACTGGGCCCAGATGCAGGTTTCACAACGCTATTCGCAAGACCTAGGTTACTTCTTGGCATCGGTAATTGCATGCTACTCAGTGGCATCGTCGGAAACTTAGGTTCTTGTCTCAACATTGACGCAGATTTCAAAAGTGATGCGTTCTGCATGCCCAATAAGCTTCCACCGGGGCTTGCGGTGGGAGACTTAGGGGCTGCACCATCTTTATACAATTTCTCTATCTTATCATATTTCACTGACAACCTCTGGCCTGTGCTGATAATCTTAACTGCGCACCTATCTGCATGAGCAGCACTTGTGCAGCTTACGATCGTTGCTCGCTGACCATTTAGCTTGTCATTGCCCAACTCCTTCAAAACCACAATGTCACCAGCCTTGAACCCGTTCTTCTCCTGCACAGTCTTCTCCTTTTTCACCGGTGCATCACCTGCCTGATCCTTCGTGGGTGTGCAGGGGTCTTCCAAAGGCGGCATCGAATCATCAGACGCATCAACTTTTGCCGCTTTTATTGTTGCGGCAGCATTAGCATCGTTGCTCGTTGCACTCGTCAAATTGGTAAGTTTCACCGACATCTGCTTTCCGTTATCCAGCCTCACCTCTACACTTCCTTTTGGAGTCATCTTGGTGTTTTTAATCACCTTGCCCTTCTGTCCATTCAGACCTGAAGACTTGAAGTTCTTCAACACAATAGCGTCTCCAACTTTCAACCCGGCCTCACCACCACCAGCACCGGGCTTACCTTTTGCCACGGCTGGTGCAGCTGTTGCTGCTCCTCCCCCATAGTCCAAGGGTGGCATTGAATCATCCGAGGCAGCGCCATCTATGACGTCGGTGCGCGGGGGTGCCGCTTTCTTCTTTGCTGACAGGCTAGGGCTTTTCACCTTGGAGCCGGCACCCCCTTTTTCAGCACCACCCCCCACAAAGTCCAATGGCGGCATGTCATCAGAATCTTCTTGGAGCGACGAACATAATTCCAAATTACTTCTCTTAATGGCCATTCGCTGGTCGGAACCTTCAACCTTCACGGTGACTCGACCAGTCTCATCTACTCCATTCGTCACAACCACTGCCTTCTTTCCATTCAACTTCTTCTTTGATAACTGTTTAAGCATGACAGTCTCGCCAACTCTAAGCTCGGGTTCTTCATTTGTATTTTTAGAACCCTTACTAACATCCTCCTTGCCACCAGATTTGGGAGGTGCATATTCTAGGGGGGGCATGGAGTCATCTGACCCAGCATCAGCACCCTGTGCGTTTGCCGAACCCTTCGCTCCAACACCAGAATATTCCAAAGGAGGCATGGAATCATCAGAGGCTTCCTCATGCTTCGCGCCCGCTGTCTGTGCAGTAGGTTTGGGTGAAGGCTTTGTTTCACCACTGCCTACGAAATCCAAAGGTGGCATATCGTCGTCACTCTCTTCGGTGGCATCAGCCTTTATCTTCTCAAGATTGATTTGCTTGATGGACAACTTCTGCGCAGAGCCATTGATTTTCACAAGACATCTTTCATTACTGCCAGCAGCTTCAACCACGACTCCTCGCTTGCCATTCAACTCCGGCTTTGACAGCCCATGTAATTGGACAGCCTCTCCCACAACAAAGCTGACCGCCTTTGCAGTTGGCAGCTTTGATTTGTCCGCAGTCGCCAGCCCAGCATTTTCCAAGGGAGGCATATCATCATCACTGTCTTGTTTCTTACCCGGACCAACATAGTCCAATGGAGGCATCGAATCATCAGAGGCATCATCTTTTGTGGTTTGAGGTGGTTGCGTCTTAGCCGGACCAACGTAGTCCAATGGAGGCATCGAGTCATCAGACGCATCATCTTTTGCTGTTTGTGTTGGCTTCGCACCAGCCTTGCCAGATGCTTTGGCCCCTTTGGGCTGCGCCTTTGTGGAAGTTTTGCCCGGTGCTGGTGCTCCAACATATTCCAAGGGAGGCATGTCGTCTTCACTCTCTTGTTTCTTAGCCGGACCAACGTGGTCCAATGGAGGCATCGAATCGTCCGATGCTGCATCGTTTTGCTTCGGGTCCGCACTCTTTGTACCAGCTGCAGGAGACGGGGCTGAAGCACCAGCACCCACGAAGTCCAGTGGAGGCATGGAATCGTCTGACGCGGCATCCTCTACACCGGCTGCAGGGGCCGCAGCTGAGCCACCAGCACCCACGAAGTCCAATGGAGGCATGGAATCGTCTGAAGCGGCATCCTCTACACCGGCTGCAGGGGCCGCAGCTGAGCCACCAGCACCCACGAAGTCCAATGGGGGCATGGAATCGTCAGAGGCGGCATCTGCGGGTGCCGCCTCCGTTGTTTTATTTGCGCCAGCTGCAGCTGACGGGGCCGAGGCAGGAACGCCCACATGGTCCAGCGGAGGCATCGAATCGTCCGACTCTGCATCGTCTTGCTTCGACTCCACTTTCTGTGCACCAGCCGCAGGAGCGGAGCCACCAGCACCCACGAAGTCCAATGGAGGCATGGACTCGTCAGAGTCGGCATCACCGGCTGCTACCTTCTCAAGGTTGTCTCGCTTTATCGACACTTTCTGCCCAGAGCCATCGAGCTTCACCCCAAGTCGTGCATCGCCAGCAGGTACTTCCGTTAGAACTCCTCGCTGCCCGTTCAGCTCCTTTTTCCCCGCCAATCCCTTCACGACAACCATATCTCCAACTTTCAAGTTAACTGCATGACTGGGCGCGGCGCCGACGAATTCCAAAGGAGGCATGTCATCGTCACTATCTGGCTTCGGGGCTGCACCTACATACGAATTTAATTATGGCATTATGTTTCCAATCTTCCCACATAACCCCTCACCTGTCCTATTGAAACCTAGATGCGAAGGATCTGCAATCTAAGAAATCCAACGCTATCACCACATCCTCTCCTCCGAACTTGGGATCCACCCGTTTCTTTGCTTGCTGATTTGTTGTCTAGTTGGTTGGGGTGGTGGCTTGTCGGCCGTTATTGACTTGTTTACTTAGTTGGTCGCTTGTTGATTTGCATGTTTGTTGGTTTACTTGCATGCTTGTCTATTGGTTGGTTGTTGTTTTATTTGGTTGGTTGTGGAAACCGTGTTTGGCTGGTTGTTTGCTCATCTCGCCATTTGGGTGCATTCAGTCATGGTAGTCCTACCTAGAAAGTCGCTGTCTAAGGACCACGTACTTTAACAAACCATTCCCAAAATAACCTCTTACAATGCGAATTTATCAAACGCGATGCAATAGCCCAGGGATAATGCAAGGATGCCAATTGTGTTTGAACAAAACAATCCATACTCCTCTGGGTTCCAAAACGAATTGACTCTGAATTGTCAGTTGCAGGTGTTATAGAGACCTTGGAAAGTACGAATTGTATTAACCCATGTGAACAAAAATACAAAAGTCATGCGAACCAATGAATATACTAGAACATGTGAAAATCCGACGAACATACAACACGCAATGCGACATGATGCAAGCAGCGCTAATGTTCACATGAGTTTCACATGGTTTCCGTACTTGTCATTACTCTATTGATATGAAGGTTTCCGGTTGAGGGAAACTGTTGTCCGTAAAGAAAGTGGCGAGCCAAATTTGGGGCATCAAAGAAAACATTTTTTCACCAAACCACTCGAGAACAGAGATCTCGGCGCGAGAATTGGACCACCCGAGTCCGAATCGCGCTGCGCGTCTTTTTTATACACACGAAATCCCGGATTTTTGAACCCCCGGAGGGTGCACCCAAAGGAGCGGGGGATATGGACATAAACCAAATCAGAAACCTTTTAAAACCGAATAATCTCAGAAGCAATATGCCCAATATTAATACAATTGATTATATCAGCCCGCCGCTGTCCGTAGACAGGCCCACTTTTTAATTAAAACTCTTATTAGCCCTAACCGGAAACCCTCATATAGCTGCTCTCCACACCACACAACTTATAAGTTATAGTGTCTCTGCCTTGGTGGGGCCCTGCAGTTCAATCAGGCGAAAGAGTGGGATCCTGCCTGACATGCAAGCTCTGAGCGTCGCAACAACACCAGGCAGAACTTTGGGCGGTGAGTAGGGGCGGGGAGGTGGCCTAAACAAATTGCATAGCTACCGCATGCTGCAAGGAGGGTACAACATCCCACAGGCATAAGGAATCCTCCAAAAATGGTCTTGAACCTTTCATCACAAAAACTACCAACGCTGAGTTTGAATCAAGAGCTGTTGCTTCAAAACCTACATCCGGTCCAAAATGCTACTTGATGCTTTCGAATCTCTTCCTGCAACCCGAAGACTGTAAATAGATATTGCCTACTCCGATGTCTCAACTCATACCAATATGGAAAAAGACACGCATCACAAACATGTGTGGGGTTCCCAACACAAGCATAAGGATTCAGAAGGGGCACAAAGGCAGAGTCTACCCTAAACGATGGAGTACTAAAAAAATGCAAAACATGTGAAACAGATATGCCAAAACACCTGCAAATTAGCTGCCGTACCTGAAGGTGCGGGCAAGTGCAACAAGATTGAGGATTGCAAGCGGCGCATAATTTTCATATGGTTTGCTCAAGATGTTCAAGTTGGTTCCACATGTTCCACATGTCCAGGCTCGCTATATTAGTTGCATTTATATTGACATACAATGTTCACATGCGTTGCAAGTGTTGATGCATCTCTTGAGTTTAGCATAGACTCTGTGCACTGCTCACAAAAACCAAGGGAGACTCAGGGTGTCCAAGAGCATAACCAGACTCCCAAGGCATCAAAAATGGTGGTCAAGTGACTGAGCCCTCTAAATATATAATAGCGCCCCTGCCACACACCCTTGATGAAAAACCAAAGCAGACCGGCCACATTCATCAACCCCTGGGATGCAGACAGGGGATGCTCGTGAGGCTTGCTTGCTCCATTCACCATAATCCGGTATGCTCACCTGCATGGTTGCACACTTCTGTGTGCAACCAATGCGTCCACCATACATGAAGACAATGCAATACATAAGAAAAGAGCGTTTCAAACAAGCCCAAACTCATAGGCGTGCATGCGCACATGTGCGTGCATTGCTGTACAAAAAATACCTGTTTTAGAAGGAGATGCTGGCCCAGCGCACTCCAAGGGCGGCATGGAATCTTCTGACTCAGCGTCATCTGGCTGAGCCTTTGCCACAGTCTTTGGTCCAGGCAGGTTGTCGCTTCCCTTCGCCGCAGCTGCACCAGCAAATTCCAATGGTGGCATGTCAGAGTCGTCAGACTCTGCATCAGTTGCCTTAACTTTTTCTATGTTTTCTCTCTTTACGCACACCTTCTTCCCAGAACCGTTAAGCTTCACAGGAACCCGATCTCCATCACTGGCACTTGCTTGCAAAACAACTCCTTGTTTACCACACAACTCTGCCTTGTTCAAGCCCTTCAAAATAACAACATCTCCAACTTTAACATCAGGCGACGACGGAGCCGATGCTGCTACATCCTTTGACGCTTGCACTGGTGGCGAGCCACCAGATCCGACGAAATCCAAGGGAGGCATAGAGTCATCTGACTCAGCAGCATCTGGCTGTGCCTGCACTGCGGTCTTTGGTCCTGGCTTACTGCCAACGCTTTCCAGAGGAGGCATGTCATCATCACTCTCTTCCTTCGCAGCACTACCAACAAAATCCAATGGGGGCATCGAGTCATCGGACGAAGCATCTTGCGTCATCCCAGTAGACTTGGCACCAGCCGCACCGCTCTCTTGTTTCTGAGTGGCACCAGCAGCTTCCAAAGGCGGCATGGAGTCATCAGATGCGGCATCCTGCTCGACGTTGACTTTCTTCCAGCCAGCGGCAGAGGATGAGGCACCTGCGCGCAGCAGAAGCATGTAGCCATGCTTGTGCACATGCTCGCAGGCACACTAACCAACTAACAGAGCAATCAAGCAAAGCAAGGCAAGGAACGAACCGAACAAACACGATTATCCTAAAATGTGCCAAGATTTCACCACGAGGAAGAAGTCCTACTTGCATTACCTCAATGCAAAGTGCTGCATCTACCGATAAAGCCAACTAAAGTCGGATAGGAGGATTGGGGGGGAGGGGGGATCTCGCTTCGATGTCACTTCGATTTCGCTTCGGCTTCACTTCGATGTACTTCGATTTCACTTCGGTTTCACTTCGGTATCACTTCGAATTCACTTCGATTTCACTATGATTTCAGTTTGATTTCACTTCGGTTTCACTTCGACTTCACTTCGAATTCACTTCGGTTTCACTGTCACTTCACTTCGATGTCACTTCGATTTCACTTCGGTTTCACTTCGAGTTAATTTCGGTTTCACTTAGATTTCACTTCGGTTTCACTTAGATGTCACTTCGATATCACTTCGGTTTCACTTCGGTTTCACTTCGATTTCACTTCGATATCACTTCGGTTTCACTTCGATGTCACTTCGGTTTCGCTTAGATTTCACTTCGATGTCACTTGGACTTCACTTCGATTTCACTTCGATGTCACTTCGGTGTCACTTCGATTTCATTTTGATTTCACTTCGGTGTCACTTAGATTTCGCTTCGGTTTCACTTCGATTTCACTTCGGTTTCACTTCGATTTCACTTCGATTTCACTTCGGTTTCACTTCGGTTTCACTTCGGTTTCACTTAGAGTTCCCTTTGGCTTCACTTCGATGTCACTTCGATTTTACTTCGATTTCACTTCGATCTCCCTTCGGTTTAGCTTCGATTTCACTTCGATGTCAATTCGGTTTCACTTCGAGTTCACTTCGATTTCACTTCGAAGCGGAAAGGGAAACATCGCCACTCAAGGGAAAGGGAAACCGCCCCGGGGGCATAAGGGAAAAGGGAAACCGCCTCGGGGGCATAAGGGAAAAGGGAAAAGGGCGGGACATATGTTTTCACCGTGTTTCCACTACCCCAACAAACCGCGCGTACGCACGCACAAACGAAACGAAACGATTTCCCGGTTGGACTCACCCACCCAACCTCCGATGTTTCGAGAACTAATGTATATTTTCAAGATAGATGGATGCCGGCACGTGTTCGAAATCCATACACGCCCCCGCCCCCGCCTCCCGTGATTTCAACTGACATATGAAGTCCCTTGATATATTCCATTGGGTACATTATTTGCATCACTTGCAAAGTTCCCGGCAAAGCTTTCCCCAATCTCACCACTCTCCCCCACTGATAGCTAAACATCTTTCTATGTAAGCGATGCCCAACCCCGCCGAGCTCTGTCAATGCAGCTGCTTGCCATGTGGCTTATAAGAATTTATAAGATCATGTCAGAGCATTCAGTAAAAGCGTTTGATACAATGTCTGCTTGCAACATGGACATAGCGAGATGCTGCTATTCAAGGAAGGTGTGTGGGCCCTGCAAAAAACACATTCGCTTTTGTTGTGGCTACATAGGGTCCACACGTGATTCGCGTTTAGGCTGGAGAGCCAAAATGTTACACTTCGGATGGATGCATGTATTCCCTGAAGGTATCTCCGAATGCATGAATTTGAAATATTACACCATGGTGCATATCTCTGTACATGCGAGCACATGTGCAAATGTGTGTGCACATGTGCCCAGATGCCCGCATCCATGTACTTGCCATGCACACATGCATGAGTCCATATACATGTTTGCCGGCATTCCTCCGCACATGTAATGCTATGTCTGTGTGCAGAATGCATGCTTGAACGCATGAGCAAAGTTGATACTACGCGATCGCATCCAAGAACATGCACGACGTGAGGACGGATGCTTAACAAACCCCAACGCACACACACACACACACACACACACACACGAGCAAACGGATACACGCACACTAGTAAACAACATGTGCTTATGCATGTACCCACGTGCTGCTTGGCACAAGAATGCATACTCCCCTTATACTCATTTCCATGGCACGTACCACCCACATACTCCTGTGCATGCACGCAGGCACGAGCCTGCGCAAGCGCAAGACCGGGCACGCGCAAAGAGGATTAGCTGCACACATGTGTGCCTGCACTTCACCATCCACTCCCACACACCACTCATGCACTACACATGACCCTGTACCACATGTACACACATACGCACTACTTTGCGCAACCCGCATGTATGCATACATATAAGCACATAAGGATATGCACACATGGGCAAAAACACATACACAATGCATGCACATATGCACACATCTCTTTGGCTCTTGCCCCACCCCTCTGTGTCTCAGTCTTTATCACTTATTCCCAGTCATAGTGAATGTCATATACACCTAAGAAATCACTGTATACTCAAGCAAGAGTCAACAATTTTAACCAACACTGATGAGTTTGGGGGACAAATTTGGATCATGATTTGCTTAAGCATGGTACACTACCTATTCTTATCCCATGTGTGCGAATATCCCTCGCCACTTTCCTTCCTCAAGTCAGTCAGACCTTTACCCTCCCTCTAGTATCCAAGCACACCCAATCACGACCACACAAACACTCAAACACACACGCACACACACACATGGACACACAAACAAACAAACAAACAAACAAACAAACGAACAAACAAACAAACTAACGAACAAACACACACACAAACAAACGACTCAATAGATATCTCTGCCTCCCACACTGCCACCCCTCTCACCTTGCTCACTTCCTCCCCGACATCTTGCTCTCTGAGGTCCTTCATGTACTTCACAGTAAGTGTTATCAAATGGAAGCTTATTCGAATCCTTGATGCCCCATTGCTGATGCATTAGTGACATCCTCACACAACAATGCGAATGTCTCCCTCTTTCCTCCTTAGCCGCCACCGCCCTAGCTCGTCCCATACCCTGTCTCTCCATAGCCTTGTCGTCCATATGCCACTCCAACCTACCCATCCACATTGCCAACTTCCAACTTCCGATTTCACCCATCGCTCTTTGCCCACCCTCCCACACTCTGCAGTGCTACTGGGGCACCAGGTGCAGCGGCGCCATCGGCAACCTTGTCGCGGAAAGAGCAAAGCAAAGCACATGCCATGTGAGAGTCCGTGCAAATTCTCGGACACTCCAGAGTATTTGCATGGCGAAAACCAAAACTGGTCATGTCGTTGTTTATGCAACATTTCATAGTGTTTCATAGGATGCTTGCAGATTCACATGCATTTCATGATGTCGGTTTTCTGTAGAAGCGCATGAGAGTGCTTGAGTGACAATGGATCCTCTTGGCAAGCACCATGCGACAAGATAGGTGTACCCGAGGAGCCCTGCGTAAAAGCGTATTTCTTGTGCAATGACTTTTACACATATGTTAGTATGATTGGTGAGCCACTGGTCCCTATAGGGACATCTCAATCATTTGTTGGGTGCTCTCAAACTATTTCCAATCGTCTGAAACTGTTCACGTTCACCGAACAGCATAGAAAAACGAAAACCAACATGCATCCGATTGTGAAACTTGTGTGGATGTTGGACACGATAATCAAATGGTCCCAATCATAATACGGAGCTTTTGGATATGATTGAATTTTCCCGATTGTTCAAACCTGATGACAGAAAATTTCCCGATTGTTCAAACCTGATGACCAATTGGTGAAAACTATTTGGACCCTCCAAGGACGAGGCCATATTAGAGGCTCACCCAGCATACCTGTATATTTATATATATATATATATATATATATATATATATATATATATATATATCCGCCACCGTGCTTTTGGCACCAGTGGAGTGTGCATGATGCTTGTTTCTCAGTGTCTTAGTTTCTCAGCTTCTTTTAGGGGACCCACACCTCCATTACCCGCGGTTACCCGGGATTACTCGGGATTACTTATTTTGCTTGCATGACTTTTAGACTTAAATTGTTCACTATAAAAATTCAGGTTTTGTGACGAAAAGGTTGTCCAGGAACCGTTTTTTTTTGTTGATCCACCATTTGACCCCAAAATGGTGTCCCCCTGGAATCCCAGACGCGTCCAACTGGATTTCCAAGGCTCCAAAGTGGATGCCACAATGGCCCCAAAAATGAACCCAAAATGCACCCCCGACATGGCACCCAAAATGGGAGCCCAAATTCGCTCATGCTTCTTGTTGATTCACAATGGTGCCAAAATGGAACCCCCAAAAAACTGTTTCTTTTTCGATGACCCGCCAAACTGGATGATCGCATTTTTTTTATCGTACGAATTGACAATGGGAGACAAAACCAAAAACCAACCAACCGATTGTAATGGACCCACAAATGCCCCCCCCCCCCCCCCAAATGGGTTCATTTTTTGAAACTACAACATGAAATCTGAATTCTGGGCTCCATTTTGGGTTCCATTTTGAGAGCCCAAAATGAACCCAAAATGGCTCCCAAAATGGAACCCAAGTTTGGAGCCAGAAATCATTATTTTTTTTCTGTCATCAAAGTGGAACCTAAAATGGTACCAAAAATGATGCCAAGTCCAGCATTGCTCCAAAATGATCCCCAAATGGTACCAAAATGGTATCAAAATAATCCAAAAGAACCCCGAAATCGAATCCACAATGACCCAAACCGCACCCCAAATACCACCCAAATGACATCCCACAGGCACCCCGATGGAACCCCAAAGATACCAAATGGAGCCCAAGAGGCGCCAAGGGACACCCAAAAAGAACCCAAGGGGAGCCCAGGGGAGTCCAAAAGGAAGCCAAGTTGCCAAGGGAAGCCAAAGATCGCCAGGGGAGCCCAAGAGATACCCAGGGGGAGCCCAAGAGGCGCCCAGGGAAGATCTAAAGAAGCCCACGTGGACCCACAAGGAGTTTAAGGGAGCTCGGCCACCGGTCCACGGTAAATGGCACGGTGGCGGGAACGCCGAAGGCGAGTGGATATATATATATATATATATATATATACACATATATTGGCTGGTTTCCTTCACACCTGGTTCAGCCGCACATTCTTTCAAGATTCTAGCCCTTCGGGGCCCGCGGCCCCGGACGGGCGGCAGGCGGCCGGCGGGCGGTCGGCGGCTGGCGCCGGCGGGAACCGGACCCATGCCCAAGCCAAAGCAAGAAGAAACTCGAGAAAACGTGCGGCTGAAGAGCCTTCTCTGAGGTGCTGCGGGAGCAGCCAATATATATATATATATATATATATGTATTTACTACATACGTGCATTGACGGTAATTATTGTGACTCAATGAGAATGGAATTTCAGCAAAGCTAATCTAAACAAGGCATGGCTGTAAGCAAAGCTAAGCGGAAAACAAAGCTAACCTAAGCTGGCAAGATTGCGCAAAGCTGGGCTAAACAAAGAAAAGCTAAGCTAAATGAAGAATTGCCATCCCCACAATTCAATAAAGGTGATGCCAAGTCTGCAGTCATCACTGCAACCAAAAGGAAATGCAAAGGTAAGAACAAACGACAA